>OGKG01000534.1_pt1 | contig 49073 bp, 40 predicted proteins | sample 1572201 | NCBI WGS metagenome assembly OGKG01 (sample SAMEA2582146, study PRJEB24529) | metagenome | biome: Human gut stool | place: China | collected 2011 | reverse complement strand
CCATCCGGACAAAGGGGGCAAGATAGGTATCAAAGCTGGAAAATGCCTGCGCACCCGCCCACTCGTTCTGCATAATGCCCAGGAAATTCACCATCTGGTTGCATAGGGTAGCCAGGTGCTTGGCCGGGGCGCTGGTGATCTTGCCCGTCACACCCCCCAACCCTTCCTGAATGAGCTGCTTCAGGCTCCAACCGGCGCAGTAGCCGGTGAGCATAGACAGATCGTGGATATGGAGGTCCGCGTTGCGGTGGGCGCTGCCGATCTCCTCGTCATAAATCTCGCTGAGCCAGTAATTGGCTGTGATGGCGCCGGAGTTGGACAGGATCAATCCGCCCACGGAGTAGGTGACGGTGGAGTTTTCCTTTACCCGCCAGTCGGACACCCGCAGATAATCGTCCACCAGCTTTTTGTAGTCCAGAATGGTGGAGCTCATGTTCCGCAGCTTTTCCCGGTTCTTGCGGTAGAGAATGTAGGCCTTGGCCACTTCCGCGTAGCCGGCACGCTGAAGAACGGCCTCCACGCTGTCCTGAATGGTCTCCACATCGATCCGGCCATCCCGGATCTTATCGGCATAATCCGCCGTGACCTGCAAGGAAAGCAGGTCGATCACATCCGGGGCATAGGGAATATGGGTGGCGTCAAAGGCTTTCATAATGGCACTGGAGATACGGTTGAGACTGAATTCGGCAACATGGCCGTCCCGCTTGATGACTTGATACATGGTCCTCTTCTCCTTTTCTCTATTGTCCACGGATCTGTGTGCTGGGAATATCAGGCAAAACGCTGTCCCGCAGCGCTTCGATCTCTTCTTTTGTCAGGGGCTTCATGCCGCTGCCCACCAGTTCGCCGGAGTCTACAAAGGGTTGAAGGAAATAGCGCTTCGCACCCTTGAGCCAACGGCCGATCCCGGCCATCTCCTCCGGTGTGTGCAGCGGTGCGCAGACGGTGGTGCGGAACTCATAGTCCACGGCGCCCGCCATCAGCAGTGCGGCACTCCGCTTCACCGGTCCCAGAAGATCCACGCCGCCGCAGGTCTCCGCATAGCGGTCCGGGCTGTTCTTGATGTCCATGGCAGCATAGTCCAGCAGCCCCTCCTGCGCCAGCGCTTCCAGCATGTCGGGGTTGGTGCCGTTGGTATCCAGCTTCACGGCAAAACCCAGCGCCCGGATCTGCCGCAGCAGCGCCGGAAGGTCCTCGTACAAGGTCGGCTCCCCGCCGGTGACGCACACGCCGTCCAGCTTTCCCCGGCGGGTCTCCAAAAAGGCCAGAAGCTTCTCCGTGGAAAGGCCGCCGGTCGCACGGTCCGGCAGGACCAAAGCGGGATTGTGGCAGAAGGGGCAGCGCAGATTGCAGCCGGGCAAAAACACCGTGCAGGCCACTTTGCCGGGGTAGTCCAGCAGCGTTACCTTTTGCAGTCCGCCGATCCGCATACGCATCTCTCCCTCCCGCTGATCGTCTCTTAGAGTTTAAGTATATAATGGCGGGCCCGTTCTGTCAACTGCGAAAGCACAAGATATTGTGTCTATTGTGAAATAATAGTACTAAATAAAATTCGTCATATACAAGCTGACCGTGATTGCACAGTCTCCAGCAAATCCAAGGAACAGCAAGCAGGCACCTGAAGCAAAAACCGGGACATCCTGTTGGATATCCCGGTTTTTGTTGATCCTTCTAAAATCATGCTTGAATTTACAAAAAAGGTACAAGCCTCAAAGCACGTTTATTTTTCACCGTCCGCTTTCGGTGTTCCCTTCTCCTGCCCTGCCAGATGCTTTTCCAGGGCGGACTGCCTGGCAAGGATGGCGTTTACTTTATCGTAGAGATCCTCAATCATAATTTCCGTTTTGAGATTCACCTTGTAATCGTTTTCGGCACGGCGGCGGTCCTTTTCCTCCTGCCGGTTCTGGCTCATCATAATGAGCGGCGCCTGAATGGCCGCCACACAGGAGAGCACCAGATTCAGCAAAATGAAGGGAAAGGGGTCGAAGGCCTTTGCCGCCAGCAGTGTATTGACCACCATCCAGAGGATCAGCACGCCGGTGAAGGAAAAAATGAATGCCCAACTCCCCGCAAATTTCGCGATGGCGTCCGCCGCCCGCTGGCCGAGGGTGTATTTTTCCTTCTCACCCGCGGGATTTTCGGAAATTTTGCTGTCCGCCAGCAGGTTCAGCACTTCCTCGTCCGTCATGTCATGGCGGATATCCTTGAGAACTTCTCTTAAAAGCTTTCGGTTTTCTTTCATCGTGATATCATCCTTTTCTGTTTGCAAAAATTCCGGCATATTACGCTTCAGCTTGCGGCGCACTGAGGAAGAAATCCGGTCCCTTGGTTTCAAACAGGATGAGGGATACGCCCAGCAGCAGGTCGGCATGGAGGGACGGGTCATCCAGAGGAATGTCGAAATCCTCCTGCAACCTGCGGATGCGGTAAAGCACCGTGTTGCGGTGGGTGAAGAGTGCGTCGCAGGTCTTTTTCAGAGAGCGGCAGCAAATCAGGTAATAGTAGAGCGTTTCGCAGTATTGCGTGTTCTTTTCCCGGTCATGGGCGGCCAAACGGCGCAGTTCTATGGAGATCAGACCGCCGCGCCCCTCCAGATTTTTCAGCAGCAGAGGTGTGCGGAGCTGCGCCGCAGAGCAGACCCGCTCCCCGTGAAAACGCTCATCCCGCATCAGCTCCAGCGCCTCCCGGGCGGTTGGATAGAGCTTGGGAAGGTCGAAAAGCTCGTCCAGCGGCTCGGAGATGAGGACCTTGAGGTGGAATTCCTCCGCCAGAGCATCAAACGCCTGAGCACCCTCGTCCTCGTGCAGAAACAGGAACACATCGCCCTTGTACAGAAAGGGGTGGCTGTCCGGAAGCCGCGCCTCCAGTGCCTCCTTCAACCGGCGCTTCCCGGCGTAAACGCTGCGATAGGCCGTTAGGTCCACCAACGCGAAGGTCCGCGGGTGGAAGTCCGCAAGGTAGGTATTGGCGGCCTGAAGCTGAAAATACGCAGCAGAGGAAAAGCCGCCGTCCAGCAAATGCATGAGTATGTCCTCTGCGGTCTCAAAGGGCTTGTTCTGCCGGCTGGCCTCCACAAACAACTGCTTGGCGAGGATGCGCTCCACCAGTTCCCATGTCTGAGCGGGAATTTTTTCCAGATGTCCGTCTGTGTCCACGCAGATGAGGCAGCCAAGCTGGACCCCCGCGCTGACAAGGAGCGCAAACCGCCGGGGATACGGACTGCCCGGCAGTTGTAGAAAGTCCGCCCGCCCTTCCGAAAGGGCCGGGCTTCTGCTGATAAGCACACCGGCTTCATAGGTGATCTCGCCGCAGCTCACAACGTTTTGAAAAAGCTCATCGGAGAATCCCTGCGGCAGTCGGTATGCCGCCACATGAAAGGTATCGTCCAGCACCAGCAGCGGACAGTCCAGAATCTTGCCTGCGCTTTCCGCCAGTTGTCTGAGATCATCCTGTGCGAAGAATTCCTCCAGCAGCGTCTCAGCGCCGCAGTTTTCCCACTGTGCGTCTCCCATCGCCCTCAGCCCCTTTCCACTTGTGCTTTCAGCACAAGCATCTCTTTTTTTATTGTACCCACAGTTTCTTGTTTTTGCAAGGAAAAAAGATAAACTATACAGCAGAAAGAGGGAAAAAGGAAGCAGCCAGGGTGATGTGCAGTAACTGATGCACATTCCGAGCATGGCAGCCGATGGGCCGAAGATCGCCGCAGGCAGCGTTTGCTTGTGCGATCAGAACGTGCCGCCCTGTTTCCGCGATTCAATTTTGTAATTTCATCTCGAATGGAGGAATTATTATGGTACCCAGCATCTATGGTGAAAACATGTTTGACGATTTCTTTGACAACAGTTTCTTCGGCGGTCACAGCCCCCTGTTTGGCAAGCACGAGAGAAACCTGATGAAGACCGACATCCATGAAACGGATGACGCCAAGGCTTACCGCTTCGCGGTGGAGCTGCCCGGCTTCCAGAAGGATGAGATCCATGTGGATGTGAAGGACGGCTACCTGACCGTCAGCGCCCAGAAGGGTCTGGACAAGGACGAAGAGGACAAGAAAGGCCGCGTTTTGCGTCAGGAGCGCTATGCCGGTGCCTGTTCCCGCAGCTTTTATGTGGGTGATGTGAAGGCCGAGGATGTGAAGGCCAAGTATGAATCCGGTGTGCTGACCGTCCTGATCCCCAAGAAGGAGCCCAAGAAGATCGTTTCCGGCACCTCTGTCATCGTTGAATAAACAGCTTCGGCGCGCTGTTGTGCGCCGGATGCGAGGCTGCTGAAGCAGCCATACGGCTTGCCGTCTGCTCATCAACAGGCGGCAAGCCGTTTTATCTAAAATTATATCATGGAGAACCGCCGATGAAAGAAGACCGCCGCCCGCAGGAAATCTGCGCGATTTGGGTCGACCACACAAACCGGATCATCTCATTCCGCAAGGAAGATGGTTTTGAGCCCCGCGCCTTTCTCTCACCAGATGAACAAATGCAGTATGCACTGGAAAAATGCTCCAACGGCTGCCGGGTCCAATGACCGGCTGTGAATTCCGCATGCGGAAGTATGCGTATTTCTGCAATGTTCCGTCCCCCCTTCTCATGAACCGCAGCAGACAGGATGATTTCATCAGAAATCATCCTGTTTTCATATCAGGGCGGCAGTCTTGAGCCGCGAAGGGTACTCCTGAGCAAGTTGATGCTTGACAAAAGCAGCGGAAGATGGTGCACTATAATTGTAGAATTTTACCATGACCGAAGTCAGTCTCGTCATGATTCCGCAAAAGGAGGAGGAAATGTAATTTGAAAAAGCTGCTGATCTGTCTCGCGCTTCTCTGCATCTTTCCTCTGATTTTTTCCGCGTGTTTCTCCAAACGGAACGGCGGTTCCGACGATCCCGGTGATTTTGCCGACCACGGAGATGCGCCTATGGAGTTCCAGCATTTTTCCCTGTCGGAAAGCGGTATGTCCGCGCAGAGCTATGTCTACGAGGGCTATAAAACGGAGACTGGCGTCCATTTAGAGCATTTTATCCACTCGGAATATTGGGACAACACGGTTTCCGGTAATGTAAGCCGTCATTATCGAAAGTCTCCGAGGTGTGAACGGGTATGAATTTTACCCAGAGACGGCTCGACCCTGTACGAAGAGGAAGCGTGGGAGCTGTCGGAACAGGCCCGGAGTCTCTGGCTGCGCCTCACCTTCGCCGGGGAGTATTCCGAGGGCATGAGTCCCGTCCAAATTCAGGGGCGAAAGTACCTGCCCATGTTCCCCGCCCGGGACGGCGTCTACACCATTGAACAGGTTCGAGAAAAATTCTTAGCGGTCTTTTCCGAGGAATTTACGGATAAGACCCTGAATGCCGCCATTGCGAGCAAAGATCTGCTTGAATATAACGGCAACGTCTATGCGGCGTACAAGAAAAACAAGGGCAAGACCTCCTACAACAGCTGGGCGGATCACGTCCGGGATGACGGTAACGGGAAATTCACGGTGGCGATGGGCGTCAGCATGCCGCCGGACGGCAGCACAGTCTACGTGGAGCTGCCGACTGAAAAAAACGTGGCAGGCAAGTTCGTATTTACGGATTATCCCTACTGGGATCGGTCGGAATGATGGCTGAACCTTCACCTGACTTGCGGGCAGCGTGAACATAGGCATAAAACTTTATTTATGAGCAGCGCATCACGAACATGCACAAATGCCAGTGCATGAAGTTCTCGTGCATTATTTCCGGTTGCCCCGCAGGGGGCGAGGAAATGGCACATTTCTTATTATATTATGCTTTTGCGTCGCAAAAATAAGGGAGGGCGAAAACGTCCTCCCTTTTCTGCATCCACTTTGCAGATTTACGCCTGGCACGGTGAGTTGTGCAGTTTATGCCTTCTCTCTGCGGGCCATGGCGGCGATATCGCCCACGCCGTCCAGCACGATGCTGGGGCGGTAGGCGTAGGTCTTGAGGGTCTCCCGCGTGGAAACGCCGGAGAGCACCAACACCGTGGACATACCGCTCTCCATGCCGGAGATCACGTCGGTATCCATGCGGTCGCCCACCATCACCGCCTCACCGGAGTGGCAGTTCAGCTTTTTCAGCCCCGTCCGCATCATCAGCGGGTTGGGCTTGCCGCAGAAGTAGGCCTGCTTGCCCGTTGCCATCTCAATAGGTGCGATGAGGGCACGGCAGGCAGGGGCGATGCCGTTTTCAATGGGGCCGGAGACATCGGAGTTGGCACCGATGAGCTTGGCCCCCTGCATCACCAGATTTGTGGCTTTCGTGAGGGTGTCAAGCGAATAGCTGCGCCCCTCGCCTACCACCACATAGTCGGGGTTCACATCGTTCATGGTGATGCCTGCGTCATAGAGGGCGTTGAGCAAGCCTGCCTCGCCAATGGCGAACACGGAGCAGCCCGGCGCCTGCTCCCGCAGGAAGGCGGCGGTGGCCAGTGCGCTGGTATAGAAGTGCTCCTCCGGCACATCAAGGCCCATGCGGGCCAGCTTCTGGTTCAGCTCCCGGGGCGTATAGCCGCTGTTGTTGGTAAGAAAGAGATATTCCTTGTCCTCATCATGCAGCCACTGAATGAACTCCGCCACCCCCGGCAGAATGCGGTTGCCGTGGTAGATGACGCCGTCCATATCGCAGATGAAGCCTTTTTTCTCGTTAAAATTGATGGAAGTCTCCATGTTGTTCCTCCTGCCCTTCTTGTTAATATTCCATCTTCTTTTACTGTATCATGCAAGGAATCGGATTTCCATCAAGAAACGGTAAATTTTTCGGCATGATTCTGTTTACCGCACAATGCCTGCGGCCTTACCGCCGCAGCAGCTTCAAAAGCTGGATGACCACCATGGAGCCGAAGGCAAGTCCCACAATGGCGCCCACCATCCCAATGGACAGGGGGGCCACGGCGAACAGCGGTTCCAGCGCGGGAACCAGCAGCACCAGCCCCAACAGCAGCGCGCCGATGGCAAAGGCACCCAACAGGGCACGGTTGTTCCAGAAGTGGCGGGTCAGCAGCACCGGATGCTGGGATTTGCAGCTAAAGCCGTGGAACAGCCGGCTCAGGCACAGGGTGGCGAAGGCCATGGTCTGCCCAGCAGCGGCTCCGCCGGCGTTCAGCCCCAGATAGAAGGCCGTGACGGTGGCGGCGGCGATCACCAGTCCTTCGATGCCCACGCTGAACAGGAAGGTCTTGGTCAGGATGCCCTCGTTCCGGGGCCGGGGCTTTTCCGACATGACCTCGTCGGTGTGAGGCTCCAAGCCAAGGGCGATGGCTGGCAGAGAGTCCGTCAGCAGGTTGATGAACAGCAGGTGCACTGCCGCGAAGGGCACGGGCAGTCCCATCAGAGAGGCGTAGAGCACCGTTAAAATGCCCGCCGTATTGCCGGAGAGCAGAAACTGAATGGCCCGCTTGATGTTGGCGTACACGTTCCGGCCATTCTTCACGGCTTTCACGATGGTGGCGAAGTTATCGTCCGCCAGCACCATACCGGCGGCATCCTTGGCCACCTCCGTTCCCGTGATGCCCATGGCAACGCCGATGTCCGCCTGCTTGAGAGCGGGGGCGTCATTGACACCGTCGCCGGTCATGGCTACCAGATTGCCCCGCTGCTGCCACGCCCGGACGATGCGGATCTTATGCTCCGGGGACACCCGGGCGTAGACACTGACCTGCGGCACAAAGTCCTTCAATTCCTCGTCGCTCATGCCGTCGATGACCGCGCCCTCCACGGCCTCCGTGCCGTCCCGCAAAATGCCGATCTCACGGGCGATGGCCGCCGCCGTGATCTTGTGGTCGCCGGTGATCATAATGGGGCGGATGCCGGCACGGATGCACTCCACCACCGCCGCCTTGGATTCCTCACGGGGCGGGTCCATCATGGCGATGAGGCCGAGGAAGGTCAGGCCGTTTTCATCCGCCAGAGTGATGGCCGTGCTGTCCACGCTGCGGCAGGCGAAGGCCAGCACCCGCAGGCCCTCGTTGGAAAACTGTTCGTTGACCTGTTCGATCCTCGTCCGTTCCTCCGGCGTCACCACGCAGCGGTCCAGCAGCACGTCCGTCGCGCCCTTGGTGACCAGCATCAAGCCCCCCGCCAGCTTGTGGACCGTGGACATCATTTTCCGGTCGGAATCAAAGGGGATCTCTGTCAGACGGGGCCAACGGTCCCGGACAAGATCCTCGTCAAAGCCGTTGGTCTCCCCCAGCCGCACCAGTGCCGTTTCCGTGGGGTCGCCGATTTCCGTATCCCCGCTGATGACCGCGTCGCTGCACAGCAGGGCCGTCCGCAGCAGCGGCTCCTGTAACGGGTCCCGGAAGTCCGCGTCCTTGGCGTCGATCACCTCGCCTCCGGTGTAGAGCTTGCGCACCGTCATGCGGTTCTGGGTCAGCGTACCGGTTTTATCCGAGCAGATGACCGACACGCTGCCAAGCCCCTCCACCGCCTGCAAATGGCGGATGATGGCGTTTTCCTTGGCCATTTTCCGGGTGCCGAAGGACAGCACGATGGTCACGATGGAGCTGAGGGCCTCCGGGATAGCGGCCACCGCCAGCGCCACGGCAAAGAGGAAGGCGTTCATCACGTTTTCGTGCCGCCACAGTACGCTGACGCCAAACAGCACTGCGCAGATCACCAGAATGATGATCGACAGCTTTCTGCCGAACTGATCCAGACTGACCTGAAGCGGCGTTTTCCGCTCCTCCGTGTTTTTCAGAAGCTGGGCGATCTTGCCCATCTCTGTGTCCATGCCGGTGGCCGTCACCAGAAAGCGGCCCCGCCCATAGGTGGCAAAGCTGCCGGAGAACACCATGTTCTTTCGGTCGCCCAAGGCCGTTTCCCCACTGAGCGGCTCCGTATCCTTTTCCACCGGCAGGCTTTCGCCGGTGAGGGCGCTCTCCGCGCACTTCAGGCTGGCACATTCCAACAGGCGTCCGTCGGCACAGACGGAATCTCCCGCCTCCAATATGACCACATCACCGGGAACTACCTCACGGCCGGGGATCTGTACGATCTGACCGTCCCGCAGTACCTTGGCGGTGGGGGCGGACATCTGCTTCAGGCTGTCCAGCGACGCAGATGCCTTCACCGTCTGCACGGTCCCCAGAATTGCATTCATGGTGATGACCGCCAGAATGACGATCATACTCTCTACGTCCCCCATACAGGCAGAGATCACGGCGGCCAGAATAAGAATTACCACCAGAAAATCCGCAAACTGCCCCAGAAAAATCTGCCAAACACTCTTTTGCTTGCCGGCGTGCAGTTCGTTGGCACCGTATTTCAACAAACGGAGCGCCGCATCCTCCTGTGATAGGCCGGTCTCCCGGCAATCCAGTTTCTGGAACAGCTCCACGCGGGATTGTTCCCAAATGTTCTTTTCCTGCTTCATGTACTGTGTCTCCTTTCGGCGGACGCAAAAAAGGCGAGCCCTTTTGCGTCAATGCCTTCACATTGATACAAAAGTCTCGCCATTTCAATCCGCAGCGGAGCCAAACGGCCCGTACTGACGCTAACGGATACACAAAGCTGTGCAAGCTACTCCCTTTTGAACGAAGAATACACGGTTTTCTGCCCGTTGTCAAGACGTGTTTTTGCTAAAAATCGTTAAGATTCTCTCGTGTCCGGACCCACCGAGGAGCCTGTGTCCCCTTTTCTTTTCGATTCAGCAGCTGCCGTTTTCCCTTTCAAACGCTGTCAGCCCTTCTTTTTGCGTACTTTTGGTGCTGTGGCGGAACACCTCATAATTGGGATATTGGAGCCACGGACGGTCCGCGCTTGCCGGATAGGTTTCCAAGATGAATGTTTCCAATTTCTGCCGGTCCATGCCTGTATTCTCTATCATTTCACTCATTAGAAGCCTCCATGAATACGTTCTTCCCCGCAAAAGCCAGCTGCTTTCTCTCTGCAATCCTACCTGATTTGAGCCATATTGTCAATTTTTGATAGGTTTCACTGCAAAAAGGCCGTTCGCATCACGGAAGGTGCAGCCGGCTTCTGGTGTGTGATCGATCCAAGTCAAATACCTGCTCGGTAATCACACCGCTGGCGCTGGATCATGGGCGTTTTGCCCGCGTCCTTACAGAACATGCCTGCCCGCTGGCAGATTCCCTGCAGGATCGGCACACAGACGCGCCCTTTTCCGTCAGCCTGTTCAGTCAAAAAAAATCAGATGCACGCCGTGAGACGTGCACCTGATTTTTGCTATCTTTTCTTGTAAACGACCAGCTCCGGGGTTTTGCCGTCTTCCTCATAGGTGCAGACCAGCAGAAAATCCATATTTGCGGCAATGCCGAAGCAGCGGTCGCCGCCAAACTCACATTCCAGCTGGTTGCCGAGGTAGGTCGCCTGATCGTCAAGGAATTTGACGGTTTTTCCGTTGGGAAGGCGGTATGCAAGGTTGATATACTTGCCTACAAGCGCGTTGAGCTTTTCCACCTTGGGCATCCCGTCAATATGCAGATCGTTGAATTCATCCATCAACGTCTGCTTATACTGCGCAAAAGCCTCCGCGCCGCCGAGATTTTCATACCGCTTCCAGTAATTGAGCTTTGGCAGCGTATTCTTCAGGTAGGTCCGCGCCTGTTCGGCGGGAAATTCCTCGCTGGCCATGTTCTGCACGCAGACCTCGATCAGATCGTCTAAATCGTGGTACATATACTCGCCGTCAGCATAGCACCACTTGCAGTACTCCTCATTGAAAAAGCCGTCTGTCTCCCTGCTGATGTCCCCGTCCGCAAGGGGCATCCCGCAGCATTGACAGATCAGCTGTCTCGGTGAGCCGAGCAGCGTATTGATGGAGACATCAAAGAGCTTTGAGAGCAGCTTCAGGGTTTCGATATTCGGCGTTGTTTCACCGTTTTCCCAGCGGGAAACCGCCTGACGGGTCACAAATACCTTTTCCGCAAGCTCGTCCTGTGACAGTCCCATCTTTGTCCTGAGTTCCAGAATCATATCCTTTGTATCCATACGATCATCACCTCACGGTCATCATACCCCAAAGTTATCGGTATGACAAGCAACCTGCTGTTGCGGAATGCATGATGATCGAATACGCTGCCCTTGCGGGTAACGCGGCACAGCGGTACATCATGATCGTTTCCCAATTATATGCAAAAGGCTCTCTGGCAATATGCCAGAGAGCCTTTTATGCGGAGAGAGTATGGTAAGAGTAAAAACAGAAAACGGATATGTAACCTCAGTTGTTTTCCTGAGTCGCTGCTGCATTTGAACTTGTACCCATACAAGACGAGATTACATCAGAAAGCAAGGTTTGCTTTCACGCCAATTTCATGTTTCGTGCTGATTCTGACCGACAATTACTGCTCAGCCAGATGCTTGTATTTGGCATAGCGCTGAGCGCAGAACTCCTCGGCCTCGGCAAACAGGACCTTGGCAGTCTCGGGGAAGGTTCTGGTCAGAGAAGCGAAACGGGTCTCGCCCATCATGAAGTCCAGCAGCTGGCCATTGGGCTCCTTGCTGGTCAGGATGAACGGATTCTTACCCTCGGCCTTCAGCTCGGGCACATAGCGCCACAGGGGCCAATAGCCGCACTCGCTGGCCAGCTTCTCCTCCAGCTGAGCCTGGCTCATGCCCTTGGAGATACCGTGGTTGATGCAGGGAGCGTAAGCGATGAGGATGGAGGGACCGTGATGTGCCTCAGCTTCCTTCAGAGCCGTGATGAGGTGCTGCTCGTTGGCACCCATAGCGACCTGAGCAACATAGACATTGCCATAAGTCATGGCGATGGCGCCCAGATCCTTCTTGCCGGTTCTCTTACCGCCGTTGGCGAACTGAGCCACGGCACCCAGCTGAGTGGCCTTGGAAGCCTGACCGCCGGTGTTGGAGTACACCTCGGTATCGACAACCAGAACGTTCACGTCAGCGCCGGAAGCCAGGACATGGTCCAGACCGCCGAAGCCGATATCGTAAGCCCAGCCGTCGCCGCCGTACATCCAGACGCTCTTCTTGGGCAGAGCATCCTTGTTGGCCTTCAGGAAGGCGATATCATCAGAGGTCTCAGCAGTGGCGTTCAGAGCAGCCACAACAGCCTCGGACAGAGCACGGGTCTTGTCGCCGTTATCGCCCTCAGCCAGCCAAGCCTCAAGAGCGCTCTTCAGAGCAGCGTCGGAGGTAGAAGCCACCACAGCCTCAGCGTGAGCAGCCATCTGACGACGCATCTGGTCAATGGACAGCTTCATGCCCAGGGCATACTCGGCGTTATCCTCGAACAGGGAGTTGGAGTTGGCAGGACCATGGCCCTTCTCATTGGCCACATAGGGGAAGGAAGGAGTGGAGGAACCCACAACGTAAGCGCAACCGGTAGCGGAGGTAACGAACATCCGGTCACCGAACAGCTGAGACATAAGCTTCATGTAAGGAGCCTCGCCGCAGCCGGCGCAGGCGCCGCTGAACTCGTACAGAGGACGCTCGAACTGAGAACCGCGGACGGTGAACTTGTCCATGGGGTTGGTCTTGGTGGACAGGGTCAGGGCATGCTCCCAGTTCTCCTGCTCGGGCATCTGGGTATCCAGCAGCTCCATGACCAGAGCCTTCTCCTTGGCGGGGCAGACATTGGCGCAGGCGCCGCAGCCCTGGCAGTCCAGAGGATCGACCTGCATACGGAAGGTCAGGCCCTCAAAGCCCTTGCCCTTGGCTTCCTTGGTGACGAAGGCGGCAGGCTTTGCAGCCTCTTCCTCCGCGTTCAGCAGGAAGGGACGGATAGCAGCGTGGGGGCAGACCAGAGCGCACTTGTTGCAGCCAATGCAGTTCTCGGGGATCCACTGAGGCACCTTCACAGCGATGCCGCGCTTCTCATACTTAGAAGTCTCAGAGGGGGTAACACCATCAGCGTAGGGCATGAACTCGCTCACGGGGATGGCATCGCCGGCCTGCTTGTTGACAGGGATCTGGATCTCACGGATGTAGTGAGGCAGGCTTGCATCGGGAGCCTTGGTGTCGTCAGCCAGGGTCTTCCAGGACTCGGGAACGTCGATCTTCACGGCAGCGTTAACGCCCTTGTCGACGGCGGCGCTGTTCATGTCAACGATCTTCTGGCCCTTCTTGGAGTAGGACTTGATGATAGCGTCCTTCATGTACTTCACGGCGTCCTCGATGGGGATGATGCCGGAGAGGTTGAAGAAGGCAGCCTGCAGCACGGTGTTGGTGCGGTTGCCCAGGCCCAGTTCCATAGCGATAGCGGTAGCGTCGATGGTGTAGAAGTTGATCTCACGCTCGGCGATCTGACGCTTCACACGGTTGGGCAGGTGCTCCTCCAGCTCAGCGCCGGTCCAGCTGGTGTTCAGCAGGAAGGTGCCGTGAGGCTTGATCTCGGAAACGATATCGAAGTCCTTGATGTAAGAGGTCTTGTGGCAGGCCACAAAGTCAGCCATGGTGACATAGTAGGTGCTGTGGATGGGCTCATGGCCAAAGCGCAGGTGGGACTTGGTAACGCCGCCGGACTTCTTGGAGTCATACTCGAAGTAAGCCTGAGCGTACTGGTCGGTGTGGTCACCGATAATCTTGATGGAGTTCTTGTTGGCGCCCACGGTACCGTCAGAGCCCAGACCCCAGAACTTGCAGGAGATGATGGACTTGCCGGCGGTGACGATGTTCTCGCCAACGGGCAGAGACAGGTGAGTGACATCATCGTTGATACCAACGGTGAAGTGGTTCTTCTTCTCACCCTTCATGTTGTCGAACACGGCCTTCATCTGGGCAGGAGTGGTATCCTTGGAGCCCAGACCGTAGCGGCCGCACAGAGCCTCGATGTTGGTACGCTTGCCTTCCCACAGGGCGTCGCACACGTCCAGATACAGAGGCTCGCCGGGAGCGCCGGGCTCCTTGGTGCGGTCCAGAACGGTCAGGCACTTGCAGGTAGCGGGAATCTTCTCCAGCAGACGCTCCATGGAGAAGGGACGGAACAGGTGGACCTGAATGAAGCCGACCTTCTCGCCGCGCTCCACCAGATAATCAACAACCTCCAGCAGGGTCTCGCAGACGGAGCCCATAGCCACCACAACGCGCTCAGCATCGGGAGCACCGTAGTAGTTGAACAACTGATAGTTGCGGCCAGTGACCTCGTTGATCTTGCCCATGTACTCCTCGACAATGGCGGGCAGCGCATCATAGGCGCTGTTGCAGGCCTCGCGGGACTGGAAGAAGGTATCGGGATTCTGCAGGGTGTTGCGCAGAGTGGGATGCTCGGTGCTCAGGGCATGATCCTTGAAGCGCTGAACAGCGTCCCAATCCAGCATCTTGCCCAGATCCTCATAGTCCAGAACCTCGATCTTCTGGATCTCGTGAGAGGTCCGGAAGCCATCGAAGAAATGCTGGAAGGGGATAGAGCCCTTGATGGCAGACAGATGGGCAACGGCGCCCAAGTCCATGCTCTCCTGCACGCTGGCGGAAGCCAGCTGTGCCCAACCGGTCTGGCGGCAGGCCATAACGTCGGAATGATCACCGAAGATGGACAGAGAGTGGGTGGCCACGGTACGGGCAGAGACGTGCATAACGCCGGGCAACTGAGAGCCGGCGATACGGTACATGGGCGGGATCATCAGCAGCAGGCCCTGAGAAGCAGTGTAGGTGCTGGTCAGGGAGCCGGTCTCCAGAGAGCCGTGCATTGCGCCGGCCGCGCCGGACTCCGCCTGCATCTCGACCAGCTTTACGGGCTGGCCAAACAGGTTCTTCTTGCCATTGGTAGCCCATGCATCCACATGGTCAGCCATGGGGCTGGAAGGAGTGATGGGGTAAATGGTAGCTACCTCGGTAAACGCATAAGATACGTATGCGGCAGCCTCATTACCGTCCATCGTCTTAAACACTTTGTTTTTTGCCATGAACGTAATTCCTCCTATTATTCTTCCCTGTATTTAACGCGAAGACTCTCCGCCCTTTGAGGTGGCCCCCTAATCGGGCGGATCAGCCTACTGAGCAAGCTGTATCTTAGAAACTGCTCCTCCGTTCCTACTGAGGGGCAGGCCATATTAATACAGCTACGTTCTTGATATGATTATAACTCTACACATTGCAAGTTTGCAAGTCCAAAATGTTTCAAATGACGTAAGCGCTTTGTCGATAGCAAAGCATTTACGTTATTTTTACTTAATGCATGCCGCATCCCCTGTCCCGGTCTCCCATCCTGTTCTGGCAAATATACGGCCCTCCTACCGCTGTAAATACTGTAAATACAGTATAATAGGCTGTCAAAGCCAAAAAGTTTCACATAAAGTTCGCGCGAATGACCTATAACTTTTTTCAATAGTTTGCTATGAAATAATGGTATATGCTGTTTTTGCGGTAAAACGCCACAGTCTCTCATGTATCTGCCCGTTGCGACACCAACCCCGTGTCAACGGGTGTGCTTTCTTTTGCATACAGGCGAAATGCTCAAACAGCTGTGGCATTTCGGAGCGGCCCGTATAACCTTTCGGTCGCTATAAAGTTGAACCTTGCATTTTCGCATTTTCTCCATTGTCTGCCGCATGACTGAATCGTTACCGCCGTCACACTCCATTTAAGATTTCCGCACCGCGCAGGTCATGTGCCGCTTTTCAAAGCAGTCCTGATAGCGCAGGCTGTCACCCATAGAGTTTGACCCCTTCCCTGTTCAGCTTGCGGGCAAAGCTCTGGCTATCTGCCGCGCTGCATTCCACTCCTCCGGCGTATACACGTTGAGAAAGTCACCGCGCGTTGGTGCTTGACAAAAGCTTCCAAAGCCCATATACTATGGGCATGGTGATCATATGACTGACGGGAGTGGATGTTACCACATGGAGTATGATCGTGAAACCAGCCGACCGTCTGGGCAGAAAAAGCTCAGATCGGTGCGGCTTTTTCTTTTTATACGGATCATTTGATCTGTTGAAAAGGAGGTTTTTCTATTTGATCGAGGGATACATCCATTCTATTGAATCCATGGGCCTTGTGGACGGCCCCGGTATTCGCACGGTGGTGTTCTTTCAGGGCTGCCGCCTGCGCTGCCGCTACTGCCACAACCCCGACACCTGGGCCATGCGCAGCGGAAAAGAGCAGATCTTCACGCCTGAACAGCTGGTGAACAAGCTTCTCCGCTTCAAGCCGTATTTCGGCGATAACGGCGGCGTCACCTTTTCAGGCGGCGAGCCGCTCCTGCAAAAGGACTTTTTATGTGAGGTCCTGCTCCTGTGCAAACACGCGGGCATCCACACCTGCATTGACACCGCAGGCTGCGGCTGCGGCGGCTACGAGGAAATTCTGGCCCATACTGACCTCGTCTTACTGGACATCAAGCACTTCTCACTGGACGGCTACCACAGCATCACGGGACAGTCTCCGCAGGAGTTTTTACAATTCCTCTCCGCCGTGCAAAACGCCGGCACACCCCTTTGGATCCGCCATGTGGTGGTTCCCGGACTCACGGATTCCGACGCCCATCTGGAAGAGCTGCGTGCGTATCTGCATACGATCCGCAACATTCAGCGGGTGGAGCTGCTGCCCTACCACACGCTGGGTGTGAACAAGTATCATGCACTGGGGATCCCGTATTCCTTAGAGGACGTACCCGCCCTGCCGCCGGAAGCCTTGGCTGACTGGCAGCGGCGCTTTGACCGTGAATTTCATATTTAAATAAAATAGACAGGAGCGTATAACGATGCCTATTGATGTAAACTGCAGCGCCTGGAAGGGCTTTCGTACCGGCGAGTGGCGCCATCTCGTCAACGTGCGTAATTTCATTCAGAAGAACTACACCCCCTACACCGGTGACGAGAGTTTTCTGGCTCCGATGTCTGAGCGCACCCGAAAGGTCTGGGACAAGTCCCATGAATTGATTTTAGAGGAGCTGCACAAGGGAATCCTGGACGTGGAGACCGATGCCATCTCCGGCATCAACAACTTCGCTCCCGGCTATATTGACCGGGACAACGAGGTGATCGTCGGCCTGCAGACCGACGCTCCCCTGAAGCGCATCGTAAACCTGTACGGCGGTATGCGCATGGCCGAATCCGCTCTGGAGCAGTACGGCTACAAGCTGAACCCCGAAATTGAAAAGCATTTCAGAACCTACCGCAAGACCCACAACGACGGCGTGTTCGATGCCTATCCCCACCGCACCCGGGTGGCCCGTACCGTGGGCCTGCTCACCGGCCTGCCCGACGCTTACGGCCGTGGCCGCATCGTGGGTGACTACCGCCGTGTCCCCCTGTACGGCACTGATTTTCTGATTGAAGAGAAGAAAAAGGATCTGGACGCTCTGGACGGCGCTATGACCGACGAGCGTATCCGCCTGCGGGAAGAAGTGCAGATGCAGATCCGTGCCTTGCAGGAAATGGCCCTGATGGCCAAGGGCTACGGCTGTGACATCACCAAGCCCGCTGAGACCGCCCATGACGCTGTGCAGAGCCTGTACATGGCCTATCTCGCCGGTGTAAAGGAAAACAACGGCGCTGCCACCAGCCTGGGCCGCACCGCTACCTTCCTGGATATTTACATCCAGCGGGATCTGGACAACGGCACGCTGGACGAAACCGGCGCGCAGGAGCTGATCGACCAGTTCATCATCAAACTGCGGCTGGTGCGCCATCTGCGTACTCCGGAATACAATGAGCTGTTCGGCGGCGATCCCACCTGGATCACCGAGTCTCTGGGCGGCATGGGCATCGACGGCCGCACTCTGGTGACCCGCAACACCTTCCGCTATCTCCACACCCTCACCAATCTAGGCACCGCCCCCGAGCCCAACCTGACCGTTCTGTGGAGCCAGAACCTCCCCGATGCCTTCAAGCGCTACTGCGCCAAAATGAGCATTGACACCGACTCTATCCAGTACGAAAATGATGACATCATGCGCCCCATGTACGGCGACGACTACTGCATCGCCTGCTGTGTGTCCGCTATGGCGGTAGGCAAGCAGATGCAGTTCTTCGGTGCCCGCGCCAACCTTGCCAAGAGCCTTCTGTACGCCATCAACGGCGGTGTGGACGAGAAGAAGGGCCTGCTGGTCATCCCCGAGATCCAGAAGGACGATGACGAGGTGCTGGACTATCCCAAGGTGCTGGCGAACTACAAGAAGGTGCTCTCCTACGTTGCCGCGCTGTATGTGGACACCATCAACATCATCCACTTTATGCATGACAAATACGCCTATGAATCCAGCCAGATGGCCCTCCACGATACGTTGGTGGAGCGGCTGGCCGCTTTCGGCGTGGCGGGTCTTTCCATCGCCGCCGACTCTCTCTCCGCCATCAAGTTTACCAAGGTGAAGCCCGTCCGCAATGAAAACGGCATTGCGGTGGATTTCGTCACCGAGGGCGACTTCCCCAAGTACGGCAATGACGATGACCGGGTGGACGATATCGCCGTGGAGATCGTTTCCTACTTCTCTGCCGAGCTGAAAAAGCACGCGCTGTACCGGGGTGCCATTCACACGCTGTCCGCCCTGACCATCACCAGCAACGTGATGTACGGCAAAAAGACCGGCTCCACCCCTGACGGCCGCAAGGCGGGCGAGCCCTTCGCCCCCGGCGCCAACCCCATGCACGGCCGGGATGAGAGCGGCGCGCTGGCCAGCCTGAACTCCGTGGCCAAGATCCCCTACCGGGCCGTGTGCCAGGACGGTGTTTCCAACACCTTCTCCATTGTGCCCAACGCACTGGGCAAGACCGCCGAGGAACGCCGCAGCAATCTGGTACAGATCCTGGACGGCTATTTCGTCCAGGGTGCACATCATCTGAATGTGAACGTGATGAACCGCGAGGTCCTGCTGGACGCTATGGAGCACCCGGAAAAGTATCCTACGCTGACCATCCGCGTGTCCGGCTACGCCGTGAACTTCAACCGCCTGAGCCGCGAGCAGCAGCTGGAGGTGGTCAAGCGCACCTTCCACGAATCCATGTAAGCACCTGCGTATTCCCGAATGTTTACAGCCCGCTGTTTTCAAACAGCGGGCTGTGTTTTATCTTTTTGTTTTATTTGAGTACTACGCAGCTTTTCTGACCGGTTTCTGAAGCAAAATAGCCAAACCCCCGGCGGCTGTTGAAACAGCCGCCGGGGTCTCTTTTACGATTGCAGTCTCCTTATTCCACGCCCCGGAAACGAGCCAGGAACTCCTTCGTCTCCTGCTGTTGGGGGTCGCCAAAGACCTGTGCCGGTGTGCCCTGTTCGCAGATCACGCCCTGATGCATGAACACCACCTGCGAGCTGACATCCCGGGCGAAGGCCATCTCGTGAGTCACCACCAGCATGGTCATACCCTCCTGGGCCAACGCCTGCATGACGTTCAGCACCTCGCCCACCATTTCCGGGTCCAGAGCGGAGGTAGGCTCATCGAACAGCAGCACCTCCGGGTCCATGGCCAGTGCCCGGGCGATGGCCACCCGCTGCTTCTGACCGCCGGAGATCTGCCGGGGCTTGGCGTTGATATAGGGGGCCATACCCACCTTTTCCAGATATTTCAGTGCCTGCTGCCGGGCCTCCTCCTTGCTGCGCTTGAGGACCTTCATCTGTCCCACCATGCAGTTTTTGAGGACCGACATATTGTTGAACAGGTTGAAGGACTGGAACACCATACCCACATGGGAGCGGTACTCCGGGGCATTGACGCCCCGGCCCGCCACATCGGTGCCGTGGTAGAGGATCTGGCCGCTGCTGGGGGTCTCCAGCAGGTTGACACACCGCAGCAGCGTGGACTTGCCGGAGCCGGAAGCGCCGATGATGGAAATAACGTCGCCCTTCTTGACAGTAAAGTCAATATCCCGCAAAACCTCATGGGTGCCGAAGGACTTGCCGAGGTGGCGGATCTCTAAGATATTCTCGCTCATATCAGCGTCCTCCTCTCGTGCTGCCGTTGCGGTTTTTCAGGCCGATGCGGATGCGGTTCCGCTTTTCCTCGCCGGTGTATTCCCGGTTGACCTCGTCAAAGGGTGTTCCCCGGTCGGGATGGCTGTAAGTGCCCGCCGCCATCACCAGCTGATCTCCCTGAGCCAGCTCGTAGCTGTCGGAGCCGTCCATGAGCTTTTCTACCAGCCGCAGGATCAGGGATGCGATCAGTGTCAGGGTCAGGTAGCCGATCATTTCAATGGTGGCGGAGGGGAAGTACATATTGTTGACGCCCACGATGTAGCGGTGCTGGGCGAAGAACTCCGTAAAGCCGATGATGAACATAACGGAGGTATCCTTCACGTTGATGATGTAGTTGTTGCCGATTTGGGGCATGATGTTCCGCAGGGCCTGGGGCATGATGACGTTCACCATGGTCTGGAAATGGGTCATGCCAATGGCCTTGGCTCCCTCGGTCTGGCCGGGGTCAATGGAAATAATACCGCCCCGGACGGATTCCGCCATGTACGCGCCGGTATTGATGGCCACGATCAAAAGTGCGGCGGCGAAAATATTGTCGAACCGGAGGGCGTTATTGGAGAAGTAGGGCAGGCCGTAGTAAATGAACACGGATTGCAGCACCATGGGGGTCCCCCGGAACACCTCTACATAAATGCGGATGATAATCCGCAGCAGCTTCAGCAGGAACCGCTTGGGCAGAGGGTCCTTCTTCGTATAAGGAATGGTATTCAGCACACCGCACAGCAGTCCGATGAAGCAGCCGATCAGTGTGGCGAGGAAGGCCAGCTTCAGTGTATTCCAGATACCGGCCCAGTACATCACCTTGTACTTGCTCCACAGCAGGACCATATCCTGTCCCAGCTTCACAAACTTATCCATGGTCAGTCTCCAATCATCTGTAATAATCAGCGAGGCCCCGCGCCGGGGCGTTTCTTGGGATCACCGGGGGTCCGGAGACCCCCGGCGGGTCACTCAGATCTCAGGCTGAATGGAAATAGCCTGATCCATCAGGGCGTTGAACTGCTCCTCATTCAGAGCGGAGAGGACAGTGTCGATGGCGTCGGCCAGCTGGGTGTTGCCCTTCTGGACAGAGATGCCGATGTTCACGTTCTCGGCCCGTTCTTCTTCAGTAGCAAACTGGAAGTCGCCGTCGGTGCCGGAGAAGTTCAGGATCACCAGATTGTCGTCCTTGGCGACGGCGGCCAGAGCGGTGGGCATATCGGTGCAGACATAGTCCACGGCGCCGGTCTGGAGCTGCATGATCATTGCGGGGGCACTGTCGGCAGGAGCCAGCAGGTTGGTGTTCTCGATCTGGGGCAGGCAGGAATCATACCAGATGGTGCCGGACTGGGAGGTGCAGGTACCGCCGGCCAGATCAGCGATAGAGGCTGCGTTGGCATACTGGCTGTCCTTGGTGGTCAGGACCACGATGGTAGCGTAGTAGTAGGGGCCTGCCATATCCACTTCATTCATGCGGTCGGCGGTCATGGACTGACCGGCAATGTTGGCGTCCATGGTGCCGGACTGCACGGCGGGGCACAGGGAATCCCACGCGGAGGACACGATCTCAAGCTCCCAGCCGTAGGTCTCGCAGATACGCTGGGCGATCATCACATCGTAGCCGTTGGCGTAAGCGCCGGGAACGTTGGAAATGGGCACCGCGCCGTTGGAATCGTCCATCTGGGTCCAGTTGTAGGGTGCGTAGGCGCACTCCATGCCAACGGTGAGCACACCGTCCTCAAGGCCGGGAATGGCGCTGGTATCCGTGCCGGTCAGATCCTCCACAGGGGGGATCTCCACGGTGGGAGCGGCGGGGGTGGACTCCGCGGGGGTGCTGTCATTGCTGGAGGAACTGCTGCTGTCGCCGCCGCAGGCGGTGAGGGCCAGAGCCATGGTCAGGGCCAGAATTGCGCTCATCCATCTTCTTCTCATACTGTCTCCTTCTTGTCCGGCGTTTTTCTTCCCCGCCGGCGAGGAATGATGAAAAAAATGAACCGCTTTGCCAAGCGGTTCATGGAATATACGGAAAATCTGTCCCTTGAAAATAGGACACCTCCGAACAGCCAATGATAGCGCTTCACAAAAAATTCTTGTGACAGTCCGACAGATCTTCTCTGCCGACCCAGCATCCGGACAACAGGCATTGTCCTGACACTTCGGCGGTGGCCCCTTTCCCACTCCACGGCTGCGCTGGCCTTGTGGAGAGTACTGATGGATACCGCGCCTCTATCAAGCGATTCAATTTTGACTGCATATTAGCACCGCTTTTCGCCATTGTCAACCATTTTTCCAAATTTTTAGTATCTTTAGCAGGTGTTGGCAAAAAACGGATGCTTTACAGGCTGATTTATGGTGTGCTTTCACAATAAACACTGTCATTAACGTTGCTTATGTTGGAAGTCCAGACCGCTCTTGTCTTTTCTGCTCAAGTCCCGTATAATGAACAGCGTAACAATATTCCTGTGCCGAATTGCGGCGAAAGGAGCCAACCATGAATGTCATCGCTATCGGCGGCGGGGCCTCCGGCCTCATGGCCGCCATCACCGCCGCCAAGGGCGGCCATAGCGTCACGCTGCTGGAGCGGCAAGCCCGTGTTGGCCGCAAGCTGCTCTCCACCGGCAATGGCCGCTGCAACCTCACCAACCTGAACATGGGCCTTCCCTACTATCACGGACAGGACGCCGCTTTCATCCGCCCCGCCTTTGAAGCGCTGAGTCTGGATGCCACGCTGGATTTCTTTCACGGTCTGGGCCTGCTGACCACGGCGGAGGACAATGGCCGGGTCTATCCCTACTCCGATCAGGCAGGCAGCGTGGTGGACGTGCTGCGCTTCGCCGCCGACGCCGCCGGGGTCACGACCCGCGCCGGGTTCGAGGTGACGGGCCTGAAGAAAACAAAACGGGGGTTCACCGTCCTCTCCGCCGAGGAAACCCTCCCGGCGGACCGGGTCATCGTCTGCTGCGGCGGCATGGCCGGGGGAAAGTTAGGGGGCACCCGCAGCGGCTACGAGCTGCTGCAATCCTTGGGCCACAGCGTCACCAAGCTGTATCCCGCACTGGTGCAGATCAAGACGGACAACACCTTTGTCAAGGCTTTGAAGGGCGTCCGGGCCAACGCCGACCTCCGTCTCTGCCGGAACCGGGACGCCGTGGCCGCCAGCCGGGGTGAAGTTCAGTTTACCGACTTCGGTGTCAGCGGCCCCGCCGTGTTTGAGCTGTCCCGATCCGCCGCCACGGAAAAAGGCCCCCTGACGCTTCACATCGATTTGCTGCCCCAGCTTTCCACACCGGAAATTGAGGAGCTGCTCCGCAGGCGGCTTAGCTCCATGCCGGAGCTGACCACGGAAAACCTGTTGGCCGGGGTGCTCCACAACCGTCTGGGCCGCACGGTCCTGCGGTATGCGGGCTACGGGCTGACGGACCCGGTGGCATCCCTGTCTCCCGCCGATCTGCGGAAGATCGCGGGAGCCGCCAAGGACTTCGCTCTGCCGGTGGTCAGCGTACTGGGCTTTGACGGGGCGCAGGTCACGGCAGGCGGTATCCGTACCGCCGAATTTGACCCCAAAACCCTCCAAAGCCGCCTGGTGCCGGGGCTGTACGCCGCCGGTGAGGTGCTGGACATCGACGGTGACTGCGGCGGCTACAATCTGCAATGGGCCTGGTCCAGCGGCTATCTGGCCGGCCTGCTGAAAAGCGGAACATAGTAATAGTAAAAAATCAAGGGAACGGAATAACCGTTCCCTTGATTCATCGTGTCGAAAAATCTTTTCTCCCCGCTGAATTCATTTTCAGTACTTTATAAAAGTTCTGAAAATGTATTATTTCAACAACACAGGACACCCTTCTTGGGTTTCCCGCGCACACTCTTCCTTACCGTTGTGGAAAATCTATCTTCCTATCGATAGATTCAATCAATTCAGAACCAATCAGAACCAGTTCAGTGAGAAGAATTCGTTCACCTGTCCCGCCAGCACCAGCAGCATACCGATGGGCGTGATATACTTGATGCAGATCCGATAGAAGGTGTCGATCCTGCCGGTATAGCCGATATGGAGCTCGTCCAGAACCGTCTGAGGACGGATCTCCCAGCCCACCATAATGCTCATCATCAAAGCCCCGATGGGCATGGCCAGGCCCTCAGACAGCATATCCACAAAGTCCAGCATGGAATCGTTCCAGCCGGCGGTCGCAGGCCAGGGGAACACACCGGTGGTACCCAGACCGTCGATCCCTACCAGCACCGACACCGCGAAGATGGCAAGACAGACCAGAAACGCCACCTTGGGGCGGTTTCCCTTTCTGCCTTTCTGCTCCGCCCGGTCCAGAAAATAGGTGATGTCCACCTCGATCAGGGCGATGGCGGAGGAAATGGCGGCAATCAGCACCAGCAGATAAAAGATCACGCCGAACAGCGCGCCGACGGTGCCCATGGCCCGGAACACATCCTGTAAGGTGACAAACAACAGGTTCGGGCCGCCCAGCTTGATCTGGTCCAGCGGCGTTCCGCTGGCAATGCCGTTGGCCACGGCAGCGGGGATCACAGCGATACCGGCCATAGTGGCCACCAGCGTATCCGCAAACACAATGATGGCGGAGTTTTTCACCAGATCCTCTTTCTGGTTCAGATAGGAGCCGTAGGTGATCATGGCGCCCATCGCCAGAGACAGGGAGAAGAACATCTGCCCGCCGGCGCTGGCAAACACGGACAGCAGGCTGGGCGTCTCCGCCACAAATCCGGCCTCCACAGCGTATCCCGGCACGAACATGAACTTCAGGCCCTCCATAGCGCCGGGCAGGGTCAGGGAGCGGATGATGATGACCACCAGCATGACAAACAGCGTGGGCATGCCTACGTTATTGAACTTTTCAATGCCGCCGGAAATACCGCTCCGGTTGATAAGATAGCACAGAGCCAGAAACAGGGCGGCAAACAGCACCGCTCCGGCAGGATTGGACAGCATGGCGGCAAACAGCTCCCCGCCGGTGGCCAGCGATTCGCTGCCGAAGGCAAAGTTGCTGAGGTTCAGGGCCATATATTCGATACAGTAACCGCCCAGCACTGCGTAAAAGCCCATCACCGCAAAGGGAGAGAACAGCGCCAGCCAGCCGATCCACCGGAATTTCTTCGTCAGGGCGTGATAGGTGCCCATAGCGCCCTGCCCGGTCTTGCGGCCCATGGCAAGCTCCGAGGCCATGACGATAAAGCCCACGAAAATTGCCAGCAGCGCATAGACCGCCAGATACGCGAAGCCGCCGGACTTACCCATTTTGTAGGGGAAGCCCCAGATATTACCCAAGCCAACCGCAGAGCCGATGGCCGCCATCAGGAAGCCCAGATTGCTGGCCCAACTGGCACGTTTTGTCTCCATAAACGATTCCTCTCTTCTTCAGTATGCAAAACATATTACTTATACCCTCTTTTTTTCCGTCCGTCAAGACGCTGATTGCACGAAAGCGCAGATCTCCGTCAAAAAAGTCTCCCATTTTTTCAGAAATCAGGTTTCTATTGCCTGCCCCGCCGAAAACGTATATAATAACAGGCAAGAAATCAAACACAGACAAGGAGTGCTTTATGAAGCAGGAATTTATCCGGGTAGGCCGCATCGTCAATGCCCACGGCATCCGGGGCGAGGTGCGGGTGCAGCCCCGCCGGATCTCCCCCGCGCTGCTGACCCGCTGCAAAACCTTTTATATCGACGGTCAGCCCATCACCCCCACGGCGAATCACGTCCACAAGGAGCTGGTGCTGCTGAAGCTCCCCGGCGTGGACGATATGAACGCCGCCCTGACCTATAAAAATAAAGACCTGTTCCTCCGCCGGGCCGACATCGTTCTCCCGGAGGGGGAGTATTTTGACGATGAACTGCTGGGGCTGGAGGTCTATGACTGCGATACCGGCGCCCTGTTAGGAACTCTGACGGCGGTGGACGAGTACCCCGCCAGTAAGGTCTACACCGTCAAGGGTGAGCGGGAGATCCTGATCCCCGCCGTGAAGGACGCCTTTATCCGCTCCGTTGATTTGGACGGAGGACGGATGGAGGTCAAGGTCTGGGAGGGGCTGTAAATGGACATGCAGATCGACATTCTGACCCTGTTCCCGGAATCCGTGGACGCCATGCTGAACGTCAGCATCTTAGGCCGGGCGCAGGAGCGGGGCTATATCGCCATCCGCACCCATCAGATCCGTGCCTACACCACCAACAAGCAGATGCAGGTGGACGATTACCCCTACGGCGGAGGCCGTGGAGCCGTGATGCAGGCAGACCCCCTGTTCCGCTGCTGGGAGCACGTTGTCAACACCTATGGCCCCGGCCGGACCATCTTCATGTCCCCCTGCGGCCGTACCTTCACCCAGTCCGTTGCCAGAGAACTGAAAGCCCAATATGACCATCTGATTCTGGTCTGCGGCCACTACGAGGGCATTGACCAGCGGTTCATCGACGCGTGTGTGGACGAGGAACTGTCCATGGGCGATTTCGTCCTCACCGGCGGAGAGATCCCCGCCATGGCGGTGGCGGACGCCGTGTGCCGCATGGTGCCCGGTGTGCTGCCGGACGCCGAGTGCTTTGAGGAGGAATCCCACTGGGACGGACTGCTGGAATATCCCCAGTATTCCCGGCCCGCCGTGTGGCATGACCGGGCCGTACCGGAGATTCTTCTCTCCGGGGATCATGCCAAGGTGGCGGCGTGGCGGAAAAAGGAGAGCTACAAGCGCACCATGACCCGCCGCCCGGATCTGTTCGCGAATTTTGACGAAACAAAGCTCACCACCAAGGCGGAGCGGAAAATTCTGGCGCAGGCCAAGGAGGAATTTGCCGCAGAACAAGCTGAGACTTCCACGGAACCGGAGGAATAAACCCTCCCCATCAGAAAGGAGGCCCCCATGAAAAAGCGCGTCATTCTGATTCTCTGCGTGCTTGCGGTTCTGCTGACAGCCGTCATCTGTCTGCCCTTTGCCCGGAAGATCGATACCACCGTCACTGCCACGGAATACCGGTTCAATGATCCGGCATACGCCGTGGAGCACACGGTCGTGATCTGCGGTCACGACACCCGGAATCTGCTGGGCTACGGCGTTTTTGAGGGCACCTTTGCCGTCAGCGGCTTTGAAAGCGGTCAGGAGGGGTGGACGTTCCGTGTCTCCTTTTCCGACAAGAAGTCCCTCGGCACCGCATTCAGCCGGCGTCCAAGTGGGGAAGCCTGCACCCGGGACCTCTTTCACCTGCGGGCTGACCGGGACTGGTCAGACTTTGCGGGGCTGATCATGGAGGTCTCCGACAAGGCGGGCCATACCTCCACCGGAACCTTCGACCCTGACACGGGACGGTTTCTGGTCAGCGGTCCCGCCGACCGGGAGGCTGCCGTCGCCAAAGCGGCGGCGCTGTTCCGAAAGGACCCCGACTGGTACGGCGTGTTTCAAAGGCAACCCGACTGATATAACCGAGGCCGGACGCTTGTGCGTCCGGCCTCGGCTTCTGTATATTCAGTTGCTTCTGGAGCATTTCTCCGCGTCGATGGCCAGCACCAGCATCAGCGCCCGGAGGGCGTCGGCGGGGTTTACCACGTCGATGACGTAGGTATCCGTCCAGTGGAACAGCTCCTTGGTGACGGTGGCCACCAGCGCCCCGCAAGGCTCCGTCACCTGATAGTCCCATTCCATGAAGCTGCCCTGGACCTGCCAGCCGTTGCAGTCAATGTCGAATTTTGGGGCGAAAAAGGTAAACGCCTTTTGGATACTGCCGATATATTCATCATTTTCGTACAGCTCGAATTTGGGCAGCAGCGTCAGCACCCGCTCCTTCACCGTGCCGATGTGGTTCCCGGCGGCGTCAAGAATGTGAAGGCAATGGCCCCAGGAGAGCTTGCCCTCTACGGTGTAGACCGTCTCCCCCGCCTCGTTATAAATGTCATAGCTGTCGAACCACGAGAAAAACCGCTGCTTGAAAAGTAGCTTCATAGGCCCTCCCTGTCAAAAGACGATGCCGCCGTCACGGTCGCGGTGAAAATCTCTGGAAAAATAGGCGGTCATGGCTTTTACCAGATAGTCCGTATCCGCCGCCCCCGCCGTCTCGCAGATGCTGTGCATGGCCAGTTGGGGCAGGCCGATGTCCACGGTGGGGACGGAGAGATGGGCTGTGGAGATATTGCCCAGGGTGGAGCCGCCGGGGAGATCCGCCCGGTTGCTGTATCGCTGGACCGGCACCCCCGCCTCCTGACAGATAGCCTGAAACACCGCCCCGGATACGGCGTCCGTGGTGTAGCGCTGGTTGGCGTTGTACTTGATGACGATGCCGCCGCCCAGCACCGGGAACTCCCCCTTGTCGGCGTACTCCGGGTGGGCGGGGTGGATGGCGTGGGCGTTGTCCGCCGACACCATGAAGCTGTTGGCGACGGCCGCCTTCCAGCCCTCGCTGTCAAGGCCGCAGCCGTGGGCGATCCGCTCCAGCACATCGGTCAGGAAGGTGGAATCCGCCCCCTGACGGGTGTTGCTGCCCACCTCTTCGTTGTTGAACACCGCCAGCACCGGCAGGCTCCCGCCGGGCTTTGCCGCTAAAAAGCCCTCCAGACAGCCGAACACGCATTGAAGGTCATCCAGCCGGGGGGAAACGATGAATTCCCCGTTCAGGCCGGTCTGCACCGCTTTTGTTCTGGGATAGAGGAACAGCTCCGTGGAGAGCAGATGCTCCTCCCGCACCCCAGCCGCTTCGGCGATGAGCTTTCGGAAGGTCCCCGGCTCCTTTCCGCAGCCCAGCAGGGGCAACAGGTCCACCGTCGGGTTCAACTCCGCTCCCTTGTTCACGCTCCGGTCCATGTGGATCGCCACGCCGGGGATCACCAGCAGATCCCGGTCAATGTTCACCAGACGGCTCACAAGGCGATCTCCCTGCCGGATCACCACCCGGCCCGCCACAGACAAGGGCCGGTCCAGCCAGCCACGCCACACACCGCCGCCGTAAGGCTCCACACTGAGCCGCAGGGTATTGCCGGCGGAAGCCGCTTCTGCGGTCTCCCGCACCTTGAAGGTGGGAGAATCGCTGTGGGCCGCCGCCATCAAAAAGCCGTGAAACGGCCCCTCCGGCACCCGGAACGCCACCAGAGCGGAGTCACCCCGCTCCACAACATATAGTGTTCCCTTTTCCAGCTTCCACTGCTCAGATTCCCGCAGCTCCACCGCTCCCGCCGCCGCCAAGGCCGCTTTGGCGTTGGCCGCCGCATGGTAGCAGGTGGGGCTTTCGTCTAAAAAGCGAAACAGCTTTTGCACCGTATCCACGTTGATTTCCTCCTGTCCGATCCTGATTTTTTATTATTATACGCTCTTTTGTCCCCGAGGTAAAGATAGGTGCCAAAGTTTTCTCGCGCTTTTTATAACATATTACAAATCTGTTTTCAGCCCTTGAAACGCAAGATATTGTATGTTATGATTCTTTTGCTACAAAAATATTGAGGGTGCCCTGTGCACCCTTTCAAAATGTAATGGAGGAAGATCAGCATGACAGTCATCAAGCGGAACGGCTCGGAGGTAACCTTTGATATCACCAAGATCATTGCGGCCATCACCAAGGCCAATGAAAGCGTGGACGAGTCCATCCGGATGACCCCCATGCAGATCCAGCGGATCGCGGAAAGCGTGGAGTTCTCCTGCCTGAAGATGAACCGTTCCCCCTCTGTGGAGGAAATACAAGATTTAGTGGAGTATCAGATCATGGCCCACGGCGCCTTTGAGGTGGCCAAGAACTATGTGACCTACCGCTACACCCGCTCTCTGGTCCGCCGCTCCAACACTACTGACGAGAAGATCCTCTCCCTGATCGAGTGCTGCAACGAGGAGGCCAAGCAGGAAAACGCCAACAAGAACCCGGTGGTGAATTCCACCCAGCGGGACTACATGGCCGGCGAAGTGAGCCGCGACATCACGGAGCGCATCCTGCTGCCTCAGGAGATCGTGGAGGCCCACCGGGAGGGCATCATCCACTTCCATGACGCTGATTATTACGCCCAGCACATGCACAACTGCGATCTGGTGAACCTGGAGGATATGCTGCAAAACGGCACCGTCATCACCGGTACCCTCATCGAGCGGCCCCACAGCTTCGCCACTGCCTGCAATATCGCCACCCAGATCGTGGCGCAGGTGGCCTCTAACCAGTACGGCGGCCAGTCTATCTCCCTGACCCATCTGGCCCCCTTTGTGGAGGTCAGCCGTCAGAAGATCCGTAAGATCGTGGAGGCGGAAATGGCCTCCATCGGCGCGGACCCCGGTGCGGAAAAGATCACGGAGCTGGTGGAGACCCGTTTGCGGGAGGAGATCCGCCGCGGCGTTCAGACCATTCAATATCAGGTGGTAACGCTGCTGACTACCAATGGACAGGCTCCCTTCATCACCGTGTTCATGTATCTGGGCGAGGCTGAAAACGAGCGAGAAAAGAAAGATCTGGCCATGATCATCGAGGAGATGCTGCTCCAGCGGTATCAGGGCGTGAAGAATGAGGACGGCGTTTGGGTCACCCCCGCCTTCCCCAAGCTGATCTACGTACTGGAGGAGGACAACATCACCGAGGATGCCCCCTACTGGTATCTCACAGAGCTGGCCGCCAAATGCACCGCCCGCCGCATGGTGCCGGACTACATCTCCGAGAAGAAGATGCGGGAGCTGAAGGGCGACGTCTATACCTGCATGGGCTGCCGCTCCTTCCTGACGCCGGACCGCTTCACCGATGCGGGTATCGGCAACATTGCCAACGCCAAGAATTACCAGCCCGGTAAGCACAAGTACTACGGCCGCTTCAATCAGGGCGTGGTCACCATCAACCTGCCGGACGTGGCACTGTCCTCCGGCGGCAATCTGGACAAGTTCTGGAAGATTTTTGAGGATCGTCTGGAGCTGTGCCACCGGGCCCTTCAGTGCCGCCATGAGCGGCTCAAGGGCACCACCTCCGACGCCGCCCCCATTTTGTGGCAGTACGGTGCGCTGGCCCGGCTGAAAAAGGGCGAAACCATCGACAAGCTGCTCTACAACGGCTATTCCACCATTTCTCTGGGCTACGCGGGCCTGTATGAATGCGTGAAGTACATGACCGGCAAGAGCCACACCGACCCCAGTGCCACCCCCTTCGCCCTATCCATCATGCAGAAGATGAACGACAAGTGCGCCGAGTGGAAGAAAGCCGAAAACATCGACTATTCTCTGTACGGCACGCCGCTGGAATCCACCACTTACAAGTTCGCTAAGTGCCTCCAGCGCCGGTTCGGCATCATTGAGGGCATCACTGACAAGGGCTACATCACCAACAGCTACCATGTCCACGTCACGGAGGAGATCAACGCCTTTGACAAGCTCAAATTCGAGGCCCAGTTCCAGCACCTCTCCCCCGGCGGCGCCATCAGCTATGTGGAGGTTCCGGACATGCAGAACAACATCCCCGCCGTGCTGGAGGTGATGAAGTTCATCTACAACAACATCATTTACGCCGAACTCAACACCAAGAGCGACTACTGTCAGGTCTGCGGCTGGGATGGTGAGATCCAGATCGTAGAGGACAACGGCAAGCTCATCTGGAAGTGCCCCAAGTGCGGCAACACGGATCAGGACAAGATGAACGTCGCCCGCCGGACCTGCGGCTATATCGGCACCCAGTTCTGGAATCAGGGCCGGACGCAGGAGATCCGGGACCGGGTCTTGCATCTGTAAAAAAAATCACTCCGAAGCAACAGGCCTCCTCTGCCAAGATGAGGCCTGTTTTTCTTTGGTAAGACGGCAGCAGCCGCCCCGATGGGAATTTCCGTCAGGGCGGCTGTCTCTTTATTCATGGACCCGCAATTCCAGTACATCCGGCCGGGCATAGTGGCCCACGCCGTCAAACTCCATGCGGCTGGCAATGGCCTGCTGCATATCCAGATCGGCGTAGATGATGTCCTCCTTGTCCCACACCGGCTGCGTTACATAGTGGCCATAGGGGTCCACCACGCAGCTTCCGCCCCGGCAGGGGATGTCGCTCAGTTGTTCGATTTCCTGCGGGCAGTGGAGATCCTTGGGGTACATCTCCTTGGTGAACACCATGTCGGCGTTGATGAAGAAGCAGTGGCCCTCGATGGCAATGTGCTTGATGGTGTCCTGCCATTCGGGGTTATCATTGGTGTTAGGGGAAATATAGAGGGTAATGCCCTTCTGGTACAGGGCCACCCGAGCCAGAGGCATATAGCTCTCCCAGCAGATCAGATTGCCCATAGGTCCCCAGGGGGTATCGGTGATGGGGAAATAGTCCTTGTTGGCGTCACCGTACACCAGACGCTCCGCTCCGGTGGGCTTCAGCTTCCGGTGGACGTTCAGCAGCTCCCCCTCCGGGGAAAATACGAGGTTGGAGTTATACAGCGTGGCGCTGTCCTCTCCCCGCTCGGACACGCCGATGCTGACATAGGCGTGGACCTCCTTCGCCGCCTGTCCCAGCAGCTCCGTCTCCGGTCCGGGAATGCAGAGGGAATTGTCATAATACCGCTTCCAGTCCAGACGGCCCACCTTGTCCCGGCTGCCTACGGTGTAGCCGAAGGTCATGCCGTAGGGATAGCAGGGGATGATGAGCTCCGGGAACACGATCAGCTCCGCGCCGTTTTTCCCGGCTTCCCGGATCAGTTCCACCATTTTTTCCGTACCGGCTTTTTTGTCAAACATCACCGGGGCGCACTGCACCACAGCCACCCGGCAGGTATCCTTTAGATCTTTCATAGTTATTCCTCCTGACTGGACCGGCGCTTCTGCGCCGCGTTACAGCTTCATGATAGCAAATCCATTCGCCAATGACAATACGGAAAAATCGATCATTCCTTCCAGATAAAAATGGGGACCGGGGGATCGTTCCGCCGGTTGGCCCAATCGCAGCGGAGGACGGAAAATTTCCGGTCATCCAGCGTTTCCAGCCATGTCATCACGGCATCCCGCTCCCCGTAGCCGTTGGCGCCGCCGTAATACAGGGCAATGGCGACAACACCGCCGGGCTTCAGCAGCCGCAAAGCCGCTTCCAACGCCGCTACGGAAGTATCCGATCGGGTAAAGATAGACGGGTCCCCGCCGGGAAGCCGTCCGAAGTTGAACACCACACAGTCCACCGTTTCCGCCACCGCGTAGCGCTCCATATTGGCGTGGCTGTCCCGGATCACCTCCGCCGTCAGGCCCTCCGCCGCCAGCAGGGCCTTGGTCTGCTCCACCGCCGCCTCCTGAACGTCAAAGGCCAGCACCCGGCCCGTTTCTCCTGTCAGGCGGCACAGCAGGGCCGTATCCCGGCCCTTTCCCGCCGTGGCGTCGATGCAGAAGTCTCCGGGCTTCACGGTCCGGCGCAGGAATTCGTGGACCATAGACAGTGTGTTCAGTTGCATAGATCAGTTCCTCCGTATAGAAAAGGGACCCTCATCGAGGGTCCCTTTGATGGATCGAATATAGCTCAGCCCTTGACGATGGAAGCGGTGTCCATAGCGATCATGAGCTCCTCATTGGTGGGGATCAGCAGGACCTTCACCTTGGAGTCAGCAGCGGAGATGACGACTTCCTTGCCGCGGACATTGTTGGCCTCGGCATCCATCTTCACGCCCATGAACTCCAGACCGGAGGCGATGTCCAGACGCTGAGAAGCACTGTTCTCGCCCACGCCGGCGGTGAAGATGATGGCGTCCACGCCGCCCATAGCGGCAGCATAAGCGCCGATGAGCTTCTTTACGCCATAGTTGAACATATCCACGGCCAGACCGGCGCGCTCGTTGCCCTCCTTGTGGGCATTCTCCAGATCACGGAAGTCGGAGGACACACCGGACACACCCTGAACGCCGGACTTCTTGTTGAGGATATCCAGCATGGTGTCGATGTTCATGTCATACTTATTCATCAGGTACTGCAGGATACCGGCGTCCAGATCGCCGGCGCGGGTGCCCATGGGCAGACCGGCCAGAGGGGTGAAGCCCATGGAGGTATCCACGCTCTTGCCGCCGTCCACAGCGGTGACGGAGGAACCGTTGCCCAAGTGGCAGGAGATCAGCTTCAGCTCCTCAGGCTTCTTGCCCAGCATAGCGGCAGCGCGCTGAGAGACATACTTATGAGAGGTGCCGTGGAAGCCGTAGCGACGGACCTTGTCATTCTCATAGTACTCATAAGGCAGAGCATACATATAGGCCTTGGCGGGCATGGTCTGATGGAAAGCGGTATCGAACACGGCCACCTGAGGCACGTCCTTGCCCATAACGGCGGTGCAGGCGTTGATGCCGGTGATGTTGGCAGGGTTGTGGAGAGGAGCCAAGGGGATGCAATCCTCCAGAGCCTTCATGACCTCATCGGTGATGAGAACAGACTTGTTGAAGGCCTCGCCGCCGTGCACCACGCGGTGACCCACAGCGTCAATCTCCTTCATGGAGCCGATCACGCCGTTGTCCTTGTCCACCAGAGCGTTCAGCACAGCCTGAATGGCCTCGGAATGGGTGGGCATGGCCACGTCCACAGCGTCCAGGACCTGCTTGCCCTCGATCTGGGGCTTATAGGTGAACTTGCCGTCGATGCCGATGCGCTCGCACAGGCCCTTGGCCAGCAGCACGCCGGTCTCGGGGTTCAGCAGCTGATACTTCAAAGAGGAACTGCCCGCGTTGATAACCAGAATATTCATCGTTGGATCTCCTTCTTCTTTTGGGAAAGCCTTGCCAGCTTTCCATATTTAAGCTACAATGTAAATATAATGTTTGCATTTGCGCAAACTCTCTTTTTCATTATAACAAATCCTCCGCAAGATACAACCTGCATTTTTACCGAATTGACATTATTTTGTAACCGCTTTGAGGTGACAAATGTGAAAACCGCTGGTATCATAACAGAATATAATCCCCTGCATTATGGTCACCTCGCCCTGATACAGGCCGTCCGGCAGCAATTTGGCGAAGACACCGCCATTATTTGCGCCATGAGCGGCGATTTTGTCCAGCGAGGTGACTTTGCGTTGGTACGCCGTCACGCCCGGGCGGAGGCCGCCGTCCGGAGCGGGGCGGATCTGGTATTGGAGCTGCCCCTCCCCTGGGCCGTCAGCTCTGCCGAGGGATTCGCCCAAGGCGGCGTCGAGGTTCTCACCGCCACGGGACTGCTGGACGTGCTGGCCTTTGGCAGCGAATGTGGAGATACCGCCGCCCTTGCGCGGGCCGCGGGGGCTTTGGAGGACGCTGCCTTTCAGACGGCCTTGAAAGCGGAGCTGACCAAGGGGGACAGCTTTGCCGCCGCCCGTCAGCGGGCCGTAGCCGCCCTGCTCTCCCCATCGGACGCCGCGCTGCTGTCCGACCCCAACAACACCCTTGGGATCGAATACTGCCGGGCGCTGCTGCGTGTGGGCGCGGCTCCTGCGCTGTTTACGATCCCCCGGACCGGTGCGGCCCATGACGTCACCCCGGAGAACGCCGGGGGCTATTCCGCCTCCGCCATTCGGCACCTGCTGGCAGAAGGACGCCGAGCCGATGCCCTGTCCCGGATGGTCCCGGCCATGAGGGCCGTTTACGAGGCGGAGGAATCTGCGGGCCGCGCGCCGGTATTCGCCGCCGCCTGTGAGCGGGCAATTCTGGCCCGGCTCCGGTCCATGACTCCGGCAGAATTCGATGCGTTGGACACCGGACACGAGGGCGTCGGCCAGCGGCTGTACAACGCCAGCCGGAACGCCGCCACCCTCGACGCCGTTTTAGACAACGCCAAAACCAAGCGCTACGCTTACGCCCGGCTGCGGCGGATGGTCCTCTGGGCCTATCTGGGCCTGACCCCCGCCAAGTTGCCCGCCTCTGTCCCTTACCTGCGGGTTCTGGCCGCTAATGAGACCGGCCGGGCACTGCTGGGCCGGATGCGGAAAACCGCCCGCCTTCCGGTCATTACGAAGCCCGCCGCCATCCGGTCCCTCTTCCCTGACGCTCAGCGTCTCTTTGAGACCGAGAGCCGGGCCGCTGACCTGTACGCTCTGGCGTATCCGGAGCTGACGGAAGCCTGCGGCTCCCTCTGGCGGCAGAATCCCGTCATGCCCTGACTCATTTCCTGAAAGGAGTTCCTCACATGAAAAAGTATCTGTCTCTGATCCTAGCCCTATGCCTGCCGGCGCTGCTGGGCGGCTGCGGTGCTGTCCCGCTTCCCATGCCAGAATCTCCGACACCACCTCCCGCTGCGGATACAGAGGAAATTACTTATGAAGTGTCCACCGACCCCTATGAACAAACGGTGACAGCGGAGGACGGCACCACTTTGATGGTCATTGATTTCCAAATCCCTCATTTGCAGGCCTACGCCAACGGTGCGCTGATCGAAGATCCTTCCTCCCCTGCGCAGGAGCAGGCCATGGACCGGGTCCATACCTTTAACGAGAATTTCGACCAGTGGCGGGAATCGAATTCCTCAGAGGAAAACGTTTCCTTTGTGAAGGATCTGTATCGGGATATGCCTGAGATGTTTTCCGAGGACCATATGGCTCCCCTTTCAGAGGAACTGACTTACACCTGCTACCGCACCGGCACCCTCATCAGCATTTCCGCCGATTATTACAGCTATCTGGGCGGTGCGCACCCCAACACCGTGTATTTCGCATGGAACTATGATCTGGACAGTGGTATGTTCCTCACCATCTCGGAGCTGGCTGCTGATCCCCAGACCTTCACGCTGGCAGTGGCGGATATGATCGAGGTACAGGCGGAGGAACAGATCGCATCGACACCGGAACTGGAGGGGCGGTCCCTCTCCGATGTCTACTGGGATAATTACCGGGAGACCATGGAGAAATGGAGCAGCGACTACGCCGCCTCCTTTGACGCGGACGGTCTGACGGTGATCTTCTCCACCTATGAGCTGGCCTCTTACGCCAACGGCCCGCAGGAGTTCCATTTCCCCTACGCCGCGCTGGACAGCTATTGGAGCGACAGCGGCCGGGTGGTACTGGGTCTGGACTGATGTTTTCGCAGCCGTAAAACAGTCCTTACAACTCAATTTGTAAAAAGGGCAGTCCCAATCGGGACTGCCCTGGAACTGTCGATAAAGTGGTAAATTCTCCGCGACGGTAAGGAATGGTGTGCGCGGGAAACCCAAGAAGGGTGTCCTGCGCCATTGAAATCCTAAGTTTTCAGAACTTTTATAAAAGTTCTGAAAACCAGTTCAGCGGGGAGAAAAGGCTTTTTCGACACGCTGAGGGCAGTCCCGATTGGGACTGCCCTTTCATTTTGATTTTTTAGAAATGCGAATCTTAGTACAGCTTCGCACCGGCGGGAATCCGGTCATCCACCATCAGGAGATTCAGGCCCTCGTGACCGTCCTCCTCATGAACAGCGGAGATCAGCATACCCTCGGAATCAATGCCCATCATCTTTCTGGGAGGCAGGTTCACGATGGCGATGGCCGTCTTGCCAACCAGCTCTTCCGGCTCATAATATTCATGGATGCCGCTTAAAATCACGCGATCCGTGCGCTCGCCGTCATTCAAAGTGAACTTCAGCAGCTTCTTGGACTTCTTCACCGCTTCGCAGGCCAGGATCTTCACGGCACGGAAATCGCTCTTGGAGAAGGTTTCAAAATCCACCATGTCCTTGAAGATGGGTTCAATCTTCACGTTGGAGAAGTCGATCTTCTCCTGCACGGGAGCCGCGGCAGGCGCGAAAATGGCCTTTTCAGCCTTCTTGTCGGTATCCAGCGGCTTCATGGTGGGGAACAGGATGACCTCCCGGATGGTGTCCGCGCCGGTGAGCAGCATGACGCAGCGGTCGATGCCCATGCCCATGCCGCCCGTGGGAGGCATACCGTATTCCATGGCGGTGAGGAAATCCTCGTCCAGCATTTCGGTCTCGTCATCGCCCCGCTCCCGCTGCTCCACCTGCTTTTCAAAGCGCTGGCGCTGGTCGATGGGGTCGTTCAGCTCGGAATAGGCGTTGGCCAGCTCGCTGTGGCAGATAAACAGCTCGAAGCGCTCCGTCAGCCGGGGATCGGCAGGGCTGCGCTTGGTCAGGGGGCTGACCTCCACAGGATACATGGTAATGAAGGTGGGCTGGATCAGCTTCTCCTCCACCTTCTGATCGAAGCAGGCGTACAGGGCGTTGCCCCAGGTCTTTTCGGCGGCATCCGCCAGCTCCACGCCCACGGCCTTAGCCGCGGCCACGGCCTCGGCGTCATCGGTGATGGCGCCGAAGTCTACGCCCACATACTCCTTGACGGCGTCCACCATGGTCAGCCGGCGCCAGCCGGGAGTCAGGTCGATCTGCTCGCCCATCCACTCCACCTGATAGCTGCCGTTGATCTCCTTGGCAGCACCTGCCAGAATACCCTCGGCAATGTCCATCATAGTGTGGAAGTCGGCGTAAGCCTGATACATCTCCACGGTGGTGAATTCGGGGTTGTGCTTGGGGTCCATGCCCTCGTTGCGGAAAATGCGGCCGATCTCATACACACGGTCCATACCGCCCACGATGAGCCGCTTCAGCGGCAGCTCCGTGGCGATGCGCATGTACATATCAATGTCCAGCGTGTTGTGATGGGTGATGAAGGGCCGGGCGGCGGCGCCGCCGGCGATGGTGTTCAGAACGGGGGTCTCCACTTCCATGTAGCCCATGTTGTCCAGATAGTTCCGCATGAACTTGATGAACTGAGAACGGATAACGAAGTTCTTCTTCACCTCGGGGTTCACCATCAGGTCCACATAGCGCTGACGGAACCGCAGTTCCTTATCCTGCAGGCCGTGGAACTTCTCCGGCAGGGGCAAGAGGGACTTGGACAGCAGGGTGATGTTATGCGCCCGGACGCTCATCTCGCCCCGCTGGGTGCGGAACGCCTCGCCCTCGACGCCCACGATGTCGCCGATGTCGAACTTCTTGAACTTCTTATAGACCTCTTCGTCCATCTCGTCCTGACGGGCGTAGAGCTGGATGCGGCCGTCCCGGTCCTGCAAATCGCAGAAAGATACCTTACCCATGCCGCGCTTGCTCATGAGGCGGCCTGCCACCTTGACGGGCTTGCCCTCCATGGCGTCGAAGTTGTCCTTGATTTGCTGGGAGGTTGCATCCCAGTCAAAGCGGGTGATCACAAAGGGGTTCTGGCCCTCCGCCTGGAGATTCGTCAGCTTCTCCCGGCGAATACGGGTCTGCTCGGACAGGCTCAGCTCCGGCTGGGCCTGGGGATTCTTCTGTTCAGCCATGCTTCTTTCTCCTTAGCGTTCGATCTTCTTAACGGTGTAACGGATGTTGCCGAAGGGCGCTTCCACCACGACCTCCTGGCCTTCCTTGGCGCCCAGGAACGCCTTGCCGAAGGGAGACTCCTCGGAGATGATGCCGTGCATGGGATCGGACTCCTGAGAGCCGACGATCTTATAGCTGGCTTCCTTGCCATCGGCGCCCTGAACGGTGACGGTGCAGCCGATGGTGATGGTGTCAGACGCGGCGGACTCATCCACGATGACCACGTGCTGCAGGATCACTTCCAGCTCGGCAATGCGGGAATAGAGCTTGCCCTGCTCGTTCTTTGCCTCATCATACTCGCTGTTTTCGCTGAGGTCGCCGAAGCCGCGGGCGATCTTGATCTGCTCCGCCACCTCGTCGGACCGGGTGGTCTTCAGATAATTCAGTTCCTGCTCCAGCTCGTCCTTGCGAGCTTGGCTCATTTTGTATTCTTTTTCCATTTCGGCTGTTCCTTTCATTATCCTGAAGTGTATAACACTCCTAATTTACCATAGTTTTATATTGTAATAGGTATCTCCCGGATTGTCAAGGGCAAAAGGCCCTGATTTCGGGAACAGCCCCTTTGTTTTCCGTTTCTTCCAGCCGCACGGACACCTGCCCCGGCCGCAGAGCGCCGGTCCGCCACAGGACCGACAGAAGCTGGCCCCGGTCAAGGCCCTCCGGCAGCCTTGCCTCCACCTCCGGCGGCAGCAGGAGCCGAGGCAGCGGCAGTGATTCGTCATACAGCGGCAAAAAGCCGCCGCCCTGCGCTTCCGTGGGGTCGAAGGCTATGTGGACAGACACCGGCTCCCGCTCCGTCTCCGGGTTCAGCACGATGGACACGCCGTATTCCCGCCGCAGACGACGGCACAGCTCCTCCCCGCCGAAGGGGACCTTCAATATGAGATACCGGTGACGCAGAGCCAACTCCGTCACCGTCCGCACCACCTCGCCGGAGAGGGCGTCCGCCGTGATCAGCACCCGCGCCCCGGCGGGGTTTTCCCCCCGGAACCGCAGCAGCTCTCCGCACCAGTCCGCGGCGATGGCCCGCCGGAGCGACAGAGTCTCTACCGGGCGCAGCCCCTCCGGCAGAGCCTCCGCTGAGGTCCCGGCAGGCAGCACCACCTGCTCCACCCTCTGCCGCAGCAGCTTTTTTCCGGCGGTACGGAGCCTCCGCCGCTCCGTTAAGGGGTTCCTGCGCCGGTCCTGCGCCATCCGGGCGCAGAGAAACCGGATATGCAGAACGCTGACCTCTTTTAACGTAACAGGACGGGTCCAGTGCCCGTTTGGTTCCCAAAGCATCATTCCTACCATAACGATCAACCTCCTGCCCCATGGTATGGGACAGGAGGTCGATTCAGAACGGTTCGCCGTTCCTTACTTCTTTTTCAGTTCGCTGAGGATACAAAGCCCCATGGCCAGCACAGGCAGCAGTCCCCGCAGGCACAAAAAGCCCTGCGGATCGCCTAAGCGGATATTGGCATCGGCAAACAGTCCCACAACCCACGCGGCCAGCGTGGCGTTGATCGCTTTCAGATACATTCGCACTTCCTCCTTTTATTTGCCCACCGAGGTGCCGGAGAGGGTGTAGCCCGTCAGATACCCCTTCTTCGGCGCCGCGCCGTGGCTCAGGGGATTGATCCGCACATTGTTTTCCACCACCTCAAAGTGGAGGTGGGGCCCAGTGGAGTGTCCGGTGGAGCCGGTGATGCCGATGGTCTGCCCCTGCTTGACGTAGGTTCCCACGCTGACCTTGATGCTGCTCATGTGAGCGTACAGGGTGGTGTTGCCCACGCCGTGAGAAATGACCACATAGTTGCCGTAGGAGCTGGACCGCTGGGCGATGATGACCGTGCCCGCCTTGGCAGCGTACACCGGACTGGTGTAACCCACCCGGCCGATGTCGGTGCCCTTGTGGTTGGTGGAGCCAACGCCGCCGGGGGAATTACGCCCGCCTACGGTGGAGGTGATATACCGGCTGTCCACCGGCCAGATATAGCCGCCGGGGTTAGTGTTGTATTTCTTTCCCTCCGCCGCCATCTGTTCTTCCAGCTTCTTCTGCATTCGCTTGACCTGCTGCTCGATGCGGCGCTCCTCGGCCTCCAGCTCCTTCAGCGTGGCCTGATACTCGGCGGCGTTGTCGTCGATCTCCTTGACCAGCTTGTTGGCCTCGTCCCGCTGGGCGCTGAGCTGCTTTTTCTGGGTCTCCAGTTCTGCTTTGGCGGCTTCCAGCGCCGCCTTATTGGCTTCCAGACCGGCTTTCTTCTCCGCGATCTCCGCCTGTAGGGTCTGGAGGTCCTGAATCACCCGCCGGTCATAGTCCATGACCTCATTGATGAAGTCCAGACTGCCCAGCAGGTCGGAAAAGCTGTTGGCCTTGAACAGCACCGACCAATAGCTGATGGTGCCCCGCTCCTCCATTTCCCGGACCCGCTTGCAGAACAGCTCGTATTGAGCCTCCTCCCGCTGCTGGGCGTCCGCCAGTTCGATTTCCGCCTGAGAAATAAGGGCGTTGTAGTCGGAGATCTGAGCCTCCGTGTTGCTGATCTTGGCGTTGGTGTTGGCGATCTGGTCATCCAGAAGGGTCTTTTTCTGCACCGCCGCCGCCTTGTCGTTCTTCAGACTGTTGAGTTTGCTCTGGATCTCCTTTTGCTTTTTATCCAGGCTGGTGGCGTTCCCCTTCAGGGCGTCGATATCCGCCTGGGTGACCTTGGCGGCCATGGCCGGAGCAACATTCACCGACAGGCACAGCACCGCGCAGAGCAGCGCGGCGCAGATGCGGACATAGCGCTTGTTTTTCTTCATGCCCGTCCTCCTTTACACCTGGAGGAACCGCCGGATGGCGGAAAGGCTGCCGCCTACGCCAATGAGGATGCCGGCCCCCAGAAATACACCGCCCACCGGCTTCCAGAGCTGCTGGAAGGGCACGATGGAAAGGAGCTGTAAGGTGTCATTGTTGGCAACGCCCTGCGCAATGGCTTCATACAAGCCCCATTGCAGCAAAAAGGCAAGGATCGCACCGGTAAGGCCCAGCATGAAGCCCTCATACACAAAGGGCCAGCGGATAAAGCCGTTGGTCGCGCCCACCATTTTCATAATGGCAATCTCATCCCGCCGGTCAAAGGTGGTGAGCTTGATGGTGTTGGAAATAATGAACATGGACACAACGAACAGCACTGCGATCAGCGTCAGGCAGATGACCGTGGCGATATTCCGGACTGTGATGAAGCCGTTGGTCAGTTCCGCATAGGCGTTGATGCCGCCGATGCCGGGAATGGCCTTGATGAGTTCCACTGTCTGGCTCTGGAGCTTCAGCTCCTTGACCTTGATGGCGAATCGGTCCCGGAGGATGTTGGGATCCAGATCCTGAAAATATTCCTCATCCGGGTGTTCGCTGATGAAGGACTGCATGGCCTCCTCACGGGAGATAAAGGTGACGGACGCCACATTGTCCACCGCTTCCAGTTTCTTTTGCAGGGCCTTGGCCTGTGCCTCCGTATAGCTGTCATCCACAAATGCTAAAATCTCATTGTCCTGCTCCGCCTGCTTCAAGTTGGCGTCCGCGTTGACGGCCACCAGCGTAAAGGTGCCCATGATCAGCAGGCACGCCACGGTAATGCCGATGGCCGCAAAGGACATGAAGCCGTGGCTGAACATGTTGGACAGGCCCTCGTGGAAGAAATATCCGAAATCGTGTTTACTCATGGATATGCCCTCCCACATAGCCGCCTACGCTGTCATTGATGATGCGGCCCTGGTCAATGGTAATGACCCGCTTGCCGAATTTGTTTACCAGATCCTTTTCGTGGGTCACTACCAGCACGGTGGTGCCCAGCTGGTTGATCTTCACCAGCAGCGTCATGATCTCCATGGAGCGCTCCGGGTCCAGATTGCCGGTAGGCTCGTCGGCAATGATGGTAGCAGGGTTGTTCACCAGCGCCCGGGCGATGGCCACGCGCTGCTGCTCGCCGCCGGAAAGCTCGCTGGGGAAATTCTCCGCCTTCTTTTCCAGACCCACCAGCTGCAAAACGTATGTAATGCGCTGTTTGATCTCTTTTTTCGGCATACCAACAGCCCGCATGACAAATTCCAGATTTTCATAGACCGTTTTTTTCTCGATCAGGCGGAAATCCTGGAAAATAACCCCCAGCGTCCGGCGCATCATGGGGACTTGCCGCTCCGCAATGTTGCTGACGGAAAAGCCGTTGATCATGATACGGCCTGCGGTGGGGACCTCCTCCCCGGTGAGCATTTTGATAATGGTAGATTTTCCGGACCCGGAGGGGCCCACTAAAAACACAAACTCGCCGTCCTCAATGGCGGCGCTGATACCCCGGATGGCACGGGTCCCGTTGGGATATTCCATTTCCACGTCTTTCAGGCGGATCATCAAGCAGTCTCCTTATTCTTTGTCCAATCGGCCTTTCCTCATGGGATCTGGTCGACATAATATTATACATAGCCACATTATATACGGCTTTTCGGGACATTGCAACGTTTCCTTGCAGATTCCTTTCAAAGTTTTTCCCGGGAAATTTTGCCTGTCCCGCACTGCCCCCGCTCCTTGAAAAGCTGTTTTTTGCTTTGAGAACAGTCTCCGTTCCGACAAAAAACCGGGAAGCCTGACGGCTTCCCGGTTTCAGCGTGTCGAAAAAGTCTTTTCTCCCCGCTGAGCAAGTTTTCAGAACTTCATAAAAGTTCTGAAAACTTAGGATTTTAATGGCGCGGGACACCCTTCTTGGGTTTCCCGCACACACCCTTCCTTACCGTCGCGGAAAATTTATCACTTTATCGACAGCCTCAAACCGGGAAGCCTGACGGCTTCCCGGTTTCTCACATGTAAAAGTATCAGGAATCAATGCCCCGGCTGGTCAGATATTTCTTGACCATCAGCGCCACCTTGAAGGTGATGGCATCGTCAAACTCCCGGAGATCCAGACCGGTGAGCTTCTTGATCTTCTCCAGACGGTACACCAGCGTATTCCGGTGGACAAACAGCTTCCGGGCGGTCTCGGAAACGTTCAGGTTGTTCTCAAAGAACTTGTGGATGGTGAACAGAGTTTCCTTATCCAGCGCGTCGATGGGGTTCTTCTTGAAAACCTCCTGGAGGAACATCTCGCACAGGGTAGTGGGCAGCTGATAGATCAGGCGGCCGATACCCAGATTTTCATAGTTGATGATGTACTTTTCGGTGTCAAAGACCTTGCCTACCTCGATGGCGATCTGAGCCTCCTTATAGCTCTTGGCCAGATCCCGCAGATGCATGGCGATGGTGCCCATGCCCACCACCACAGTGCTCTCACCGTTGACCCGAAGGGCCTCCTCAATCTGGGCGGCAGTCTTGTTCAGTTCCTTGCTGCCCGCGCCGTCCGGCAGCTGGCGGATCAGAACCACATCTCCCTCGCCGACGCTGAGGACAAAGTCATTCTGACGGTCCGGGAACATGGCCTGAATGGTCTCCGTGGGAACGGATTCCCCCTTCTGCAAGGCCCGGACGGCGAAGATGCCCCGGCTGACGTCGGTGGCCACCCGCAGTTCCTTGGCCCGCATATAAATATCGCCCAGCATGATGTTGTCGGAGATGATGTCCTTGACGAAGGACCCCCGGTCATGCTTTTCCTCGTAATAGCTCTTGGCTGCGTTCAGCGCCACCGTCGCCATAGAACAGATAGTCTTGCTGATCTCATTATCGCCAAAGGCGAAAACGGCGTAATCAAACTGGTTTCCCCAGCCGCTGAGCGCCTTGAAGGTCTTGCCGTCAAAGCAGACCATGCTGCCGGCAGCGCCGTTTACCGCCGCCACATACTCGCTCCAGCGCTGGCCGATCATAGACAGCTCGCTGCAGGCAATGACAACGCCCTCACCGTCGATCACGCCGACGGTTCGATCCGTGTTTTCCTTCAATTGCAGAACTACGTTCTGAAAGATTCTTCCGGACATGGCTGTTCCTCCTCAACACGAAAACTATGGATCACGCAGGGCCTGCCCGCGCATACCTATTGTGCAATCTGTCAGTAAGGTCATTATAGCGATTATTTTGTCGGATTGCAAGATGTTTTTTCTTTTTTCAACAAAAAATCACTTTCCTTTTTGTTGAAGTTTCGAGTTTTTCCTGTCTCCTCCGTCAGTTTTGCTAATGCCTGCCATTCCTCTGCGGTCAGCAAACGGTACGTACCCCGCTCCAGAGCCGGATCCAACAGCAAATTGCCCATGCGGACCCGCTCCAAATACAGCACCGGCTTTCCCAGATACGCCAGCATCCGTTTGATTTGGTGAAATTTTCCCTCCCGTAGGATCACATGGGCTTCGCTTTCCTCTCCGGAGGTCAGGATCCGTAATTCCGCCGGCTGGCAGATCAAACCGTCATCCAGGTGCAAACCTTCCGCAAAGGCGGCACTGTCCGCCTCGGTGAGGCGTCCCGTCACCCGGACATAGTATTCCTTATCCACATGCTTTTTCGGAGACAGCAGCTCGTGAGCCAGTCCGCCCTCATTGGTCAGCAGCAGCAAGCCTTCCGTGTCCTTATCCAGCCGTCCCACCGGGAACAGGCCCTGCCGCTGCAAATCCTGAGGCAGCAGATCCAGGACCGTTGCACCCCGGCCGTCCTCCGTGGCGGACAGATACCCCGCCGGCTTGTTCAGCATGACCCAGGTATACCGGCGCCAGTTCAGCTTTTCTCCGTTGACCGCGATCACAGCCTGCTCCGGGTCTGCTTTTTCTTCAGCTGACCGGGCCGGTACATCGTCCACTGTCACCCGTCCCTGGCGAACCAGGTCCTTTACTTCCCTGCGGGACCACCGCCCCGTAGAGGCGATGATCTTATCCAGCCGCTGCGCCGCCATAACTGATCCTCCCACGCTGTTTTTTTCAATTTTATCATAATCGGATGGAAAATGGAATAGAAACAAACAGGAGGGATGATGACCATGATGATCCAAGCAATTCGACTGACACGAAAAAAGGCCGCGCTGGCGGTCATTCTCGCAGGGGCCGTTCTGGCGGCGCTGATCCTGCTGCTGGGGCAGCACGGCGGTAACGTGGGTGCGTCAGAGCAGCCCTGTCTTTCCAGCAACGGAGAGCGGGTGGCATATCTGCGGGAACTGGGCTGGGAGATCGACCCGGAGCCGCTGACCACGCTGCAATTTCTGCTGCCGCCCAAACTCAGCGGGGACTACATCACCTACAACGATCTGCAAAAATCCCAAGGCTTCGACTTAGAGACCTGCTGCGGCAAGCAGGTGACCCGTTACACCTACACCGTCACCAACTATCCCCAGCGGCCCGACGGCGTTCAGCTCAACCTCTACATCTGTGAGGATCTCCCGGTGGCGGGGGACGTGGTCTGCACCGGGACCGACGGGTTCCAGAACACACTGGTTTTCCCACAGCAAACGGATGCCTCCTGATAGCTGACTGCTCCACAGGACCCCCCACTTCCGACCGGGCAGCCAGCAGTTAATTGCCGCTATCATCGCCCAAATCGAGCAAACCGCCAAAATGCCTAATCCATTTTGTGTTCCAGCATCCTCTGATCCCCTTGAAAATACAGAATCCCGAGGCTGTCGGGAACACAAAATTGAATTGGGCGTAAAAAAGACCTGCCGCTAAGCGGCAGGCCTTTCTATTGGTGCGAATTATTCGTCGATCTCGATAACAACGCCGGAACCAACGGTACGGCCACCCTCACGGATAGCGAAACGCAGGCCCTTTTCAATGGCGATGGGGGTGATCAGTTCGACCTTCATGTCCACGTTATCGCCGGGCATGCACATCTCGGTGCCCTCGGGCAGAGTGATGACGCCGGTCACGTCGGTGGTACGGAAGTAGAACTGAGGACGATAGTTGTTGAAGAAAGGAGTGTGACGGCCACCCTCGTCCTTGGTCAGAACGTAAACCTGGCCAACGAACTTGGTGTGGGGATGAATGGAGCCGGGCTTGGACAGAACCTGACCGCGCTCCACGCCCTGACGGTCGATACCACGCAGCAGAGCGCCGATGTTGTCGCCGGCCTCGGCGTAGTCCAGCAGCTTGTGGAACATCTCGATACCGGTAACAACGGTCTTCTTCTTCTCGTCGGACAGACCAACGATTTCCACTTCCTCGGACAGCTTCAGCTGGCCACGCTCCACACGGCCGGTAGCAACGGTACCACGGCCAGAGATGGTGAAGACGTCCTCAACGGGCATCAGGAAGGGCATATCGGCCTTACGGTCAGGAGTGGGGATATAATCGTCAACAGCGTCCATCAGCTCCTTGATGCAGGCATACTCGGGAGCGTTGGGATCGGTGGACTCGGAGATCAGGGCGTTCAGAGCGGAGCCCTTGATGATGGGGATCTCGTCGCCGGGGAAGTTGTAGGTGGTCAGCAGCTCGCGGACTTCCATCTCCACCAGCTCCAGCAGCTCCTCGTCATCAACCTGGTCGCACTTGTTCAGGAACACAACCATGGCGGGCACGCCGACCTGACGGGCCAGCAGGATGTGCTCACGGGTCTGAGCCATGGGGCCGTCGGTAGCAGCGATGACCAGGATAGCGCCGTCCATCTGGGCAGCACCGGTGATCATGTTCTTGATATAGTCGGCGTGGCCCGGGCAGTCAACGTGAGCATAGTGACGCTTTTCAGTCTCATACTCAACGTGAGCGGTGTTGATGGTGATGCCGCGTTCCTTCTCTTCGGGAGCCTTATCGATGCTGTCATAAGCCTCGAACTCGGCCTTGCCCTGCAGGGACAGCCACTTGGTGATAGCGGCGGTCAGAGTGGTCTTGCCATGGTCGACGTGACCGATGGTACCGATGTTAACATGGGGCTTGGTTCTTTCAAACTTCTGCTTAGCCATTTGAAAATCCTCCTGTCAGTTAAATGAATGATAATGGATTGATATGGACGGTGCGTTTCATAGCACCGTATATTTTACAATATCCCGCCGGGAAAAGCAAGACCTGAATTAGTCGGCTTTCTTGCCCCGCTCCTCCACGATCTTGTCGCGGATGCTCTTGGGGATCTCGGCGTAGCTGTGGGGCTCCATGGTGTACTGGCCACGGCCCTGGGTGTTGGAACGCAGATCGGTAGCATAGCCAAACATATTGGCCAGAGGCACCAGAGCGTCCACCTGCTGTGCACCGGGACGGGCCTCCTGTCCCTGGATCTGGCCGCGGCGGGAGGTCAGGTCGCCGATGACGGTGCCCAGATACTCGTCGGGCACGATGACGGAAACCTTCATGATGGGCTCCAGCAGGACGGGATCTGCCTTGCGCATAGCCTCCTTGAAGGCCATGGAGCCGGCGATCTTGAACGCCATTTCGGAGGAGTCCACTTCGTGATAAGAACCGTCGTACAGAGTGACCTTGACGTCCACCACAGGGAAGCCGGCGATAACGCCGGACTGCAGGGCACCCTGAATACCGGCGTCGACAGCGGGGATGAATTCCTTGGGGATGGCACCGCCCACCACCGCGTTGACAAACTCATAGCCCTTGCCGGACTCGTTGGGCTCCACGGTGATCTTGACATGGCCATACTGGCCGGAACCGCCGCTCTGGCGCTTGTACTTGGTCTCCTGGTCCACCTTCTTGCGGACAGTCTCCTTGTAAGCCACCTGGGGAGCGCCCACATTGGCCTCCACCTTGAACTCACGGAGCAGACGATCAACAATGATCTCCAGATGGAGCTCGCCCATACCAGCAATGATGGTCTGGCCGGTTTCTTCATCGGTGTAGGTCTTGAAGGTGGGGTCCTCCTCAGCCAGCTTCACCAATGCCAGACCCATCTTCTCCTGACCAGCCTTGGTCTTGGGCTCGATGGCGACACGGATCACGGGCTCGGGGAAGTCCATGGACTCCAGAATCACGGGGGCCTTTTCGTCGCACAGGGTATCACCGGTGGTGGTGTTCTTCAGGCCCACGGCGGCGGCAATATCGCCGGCCCAGACCTCTTCGATATCCTCGCGGTGGTTGGCGTGCATCTGCAGGATACGGCCCATGCGCTCCTTCTGGTTCTTCACGCTGTTGAGAACGGAGGAACCGGTGGTCAGGTGACCGGAGTACACACGGAAGAAGCTCAGACGGCCCACATAGGGGTCGGTCATGATCTTGAAGGCCAGAG
>OGKG01000530.1_pt1 | contig 49368 bp, 29 predicted proteins | sample 1572201 | NCBI WGS metagenome assembly OGKG01 (sample SAMEA2582146, study PRJEB24529) | metagenome | biome: Human gut stool | place: China | collected 2011 | reverse complement strand
ATATTGTCCGGGAAGTCCCTCTGTGGTTTTCAATCCTTCCAAATCTTCCTGACGGCAGCCTGGTCCGCAAATACACCTTCGCCGCCTCCAAGCGGATCAAGAACGGTGCGGACAAGGTTGTGGATTACCTGCCCATCAACAGCCAGTACACCAACGGCGGTGCCTACGGCCTCTCCCCGGAGAGTATGCTCAGCGGCACCTTCAAGTCCCTGGGCGGCTTCGGCGGCTATGCTACCTTCTACTTCGAGGATGGCATTACCAATGATCCTACCAACCAGTACGGCGTTGACTTCTATGTGTATGGCAACGCCAACCCTGGCCAGAGCTTTGCCGAGCCCGGCCAGGTCTGGGTCTCCGAGGATGGCAACAACTGGTATGCCCTGGCTGGCTCCGAGCACTACGACAGCGCCATCTGGGACTACACCGTTACCTACACCAAGGACGGCACCGGCACCACCTGGTCCGATAACTACGGCCATACTCAGGCGGACCATGGCAAGTCCTTCAGTTGGCCCCTTGCCTCTAACTACACGCTCAATTCTCTGGTAAACAGCGACACCATCACCCTGTCCGGCATTCTGATTCCCGCCGTGGACGGTATGATCGGCGGAAACACCACCAGCAGCTTCGCCCATGCCACGACCTTTGGCTATGCGGATACTCTGGTAAACGGTGAATCGAACCCCTACCTGGCCAACGATGACCTGGCGCTGAAGAGCTCCGGCTTCGACCTGGCCTGGGCCGTGGATGCCGAAGGCAACCCCGTCAATGTAGACGGTATGTCCTTCCACTATGTGAAGGTTGTCACCGCCTCCAACATCATGGCCGGTGTCTTCTTTGAGAAATCCACCGAGGTCCAGAGAGTCTACCGGGCCAGCTCCACCGGAAGCGATGTGGGCACCACTGCCGCCCCCACCGCCATCTCCTTCACCGGCAACGGCGCAACCTACTCCATCACCCCTGAAAACGGCAAGCAGGTCTACAATGTTTCCCTGCCTATGGATGCCGCGTCCATCACGGTTTCCGGCAACGCGGAGAACATCTACGTCAACAACCAGCGTGTGGCCCCCGGAGAAGCCACCAAGGCCATTGACCTGGGCAGCGGCACGAAGCTGGTCCGTATCATTGCCCAGTCCGGCGATAAGCAGCCTGTTATTTACCTGCTGAAGCTCACCTCCGGCGCTTCCTCTCTGCAGGCTCCCGAAATTGTCAGCCAGCCCGCCTCCGCCACCTATCTTCTGGGAATGGATGCGGAAGACCTGACCGTGGAGGCCAAGCCCGCTTCCAAGCACCAGACCCTGACCTATCAGTGGTTCGTCAACACCGCCGATAGCTACGAGGGTGCTGTCGCCATTGACGACGCCACTGCCGAAACCTATGCTCTGGGTAAGGCCGAGGAAGCCGGTACGCGGTACTACTTCTGCGTGGTGACCGCCACCGCCAACGGCCTGAACTGCACCGCTTCCACCGTCATTGCCAAGGTCGAGGTCCTGGACAATGCCGGCTACGTGGCGGCCAAGCTCCAGGGCACCGGCACCGAAGCCGATCCTTACCAGATCGCTGCCGCCGAAGACTACCAGACCGTTTACGACCTGGTCGCCGCCGGATACGCCTTCAAGGATCAGTACCTGGCGCAAACCGAGGATGTGATCCTGGCCGAGGGCTGGAAGCCCATTGGCTCCGACAGCAGCAACCGCTTCAGCGGCCATCTGGATGGCCAGGACCACACCCTCACCGTGCCCGAAGGCGGCCTGCCTCTGCTGGGCTACGTGAAGGATGCCTACGTTGGAAACCTGAACATCTACGGTCCTCAGATCGAGGGCTACGGCCTGGTGAACAACCTGGAGGGCGTTGGCCTTTCCGGCAACGCCATCACCATTGAGGGAGTCACCCTGAAGTCCGGCACCAAGACCCTGAAGTCCGGCCTCATCGGCACCTACATCACCACCAACTCCTTCGCCGGCTGCTCCGGCAACTTCATGGTCACCATCCGGGACTGCGTGGCGGAAAGAGGCGTGGTCATCGGCTATGACGGCACCGAGTCCAAGATCGGTTCCTTCGCTGGCCGAATCAACGGCACCATTGAAGGCTGTAAGAGTTATGCTACCGTTTATGGCATGGACAGCGTGGGCGGTATCGTGGGCAACCAGGATAACTCCATGACCACCTTCAAGGTCACCGACTGTGAATTCCACGGCATCGTGGAAGCCAGCGGCGAAGAGGCCGGCGGCATCATCGGCAGCGGCTACATTGGCGGTTGGGCTGATAACGCCATGCGTCCCAACATCTCCCATTGTACCGTCACCGGCTCTGTCTACGGCTCCAACAAAGTCGGCGGTATCCAGGGCGGCGACTCCGTCGTCATCCAGACCTACGCCAGAACCCCCAACGAAATGACCGGCAATACCTTCAGCGGCCACCTCTACTCTGAGGGCGAGGCTGTGGGTGCCATTGTTGGCTACTACAGAGGTCTGAATGCTTACGACAAGGTCCATGACAATACCTGCGAGAGCGACGACACCGGCCTGCGGCCCATCGGCCAGGTGGCCTATGTGGATACCAGCGCTGCCGAGCACGAGACTGTCTATGGCCTGACCTACTTCGATTCCAGCAGCGGTACGTTCCCCACTGTCTCCGGCTACAGCTGGTGGCAGAAGAACCTGAACCGTACCGACGATCCTCTGGGTAGGGATTCCGAGACCATCTGCACGATGAAGTCCGGTACCATGGATCCCACTGTGGATACCCGGCTGGTTGGCGGCAAGTCCACCACCCTGAAGGCTGTGGATGCCGAGGGCAACCCCATCCCCAAGAATGGCATCACCTGGTCCCTCCGGAATCCCGAGGACGCAGCCTATGCCACCGTCACCCCTGCCGGTGCCGTGAAGACCTATGCGGTTGCTTCCAGACACAATGTAACCTTCGTGGGGACCCCCAAGGACGGCTCCGCCCACATCTACCACACCATCGCCATCTATCCCGCCGTCTCCCAGGTGGAGATCCTGAAGGGCGAGAAACCCGTCAACGGCCAGACCCTCTACATGGATATGGACACCAAGGAGCCCCTGACCCTCACCGGTAAGCTCTATCCCGCCGATGCCATGGAGGGCCTGAGCTGGAAGTCCTCCAACGCCAAGGTCCTGACCGTAGAGGACGGTGTGGTCACCTACGTGGCCGGTAAGGGCACCGTGACCATTACCGCTACCGCCGCCGACGGCAGCAGGAAGGCCGCCTCTGTGAAGATCCAGGTGGGCAGCCTGACCAAGTCCGTTGCCGTTGCCGAGCCTGAGAGCAGGGTGCTGCGCGCCGGCAAGTCCCTGACCCTGAAGGCCACCACCGAGCCTGTGAAGCCCACGGTTCCCGGTGTTGTCTTCCGGCTGGTGGATAGCGCCGACAGCGCTTACGCCACCGTCACCGCCGCCGGTAAGGTCACCGCAAAGAATGTCAACGAGCCTCATGTTGTGCGGATCCAGGCCGTCAGCAAGGATGCCGCCCAGGTGGAGAGCAACGTCATTACCCTGACCATCCTGCCTAAGGTCGATCAGAGCCTGATCCTGAAGGTTGAGGACCGTTACGTGACTAAGACCACCCTGGCCAAGAACGTGAATGAGACCGTTTCCCTGGCTGCCTACACCCTGGACCTGTCCGGTGAAGCCCCCGCCGAGGAGGCCGCCGAAGTGACCTGGAAGTCCTCCAACGTCAAGGTTGCCTCTGTAGACGAAAACGGCACCGTCACCTGCCTGAAGTCCGGCAGCGCTGCCATTACCGCTGCCATGGGCAAGGCCAAGGCCACCGTCACCATCAAGGTCACCGGCCTGGTGGACGGCATCACCGTCACCACCAAGAACGCCGCCGACAGCCTGACCCTTGCCTCCGGCAAGACCCTGGCCCTGAAGGCCAATGTGGAGCCTGCCAACGCCTCCAACAAGGCTGTCACCTGGTCCATTACCGAGGGCAGCGCCTACGCCAAGATCTCTTCCTCCGGTGTCATTACCGCCAATAAGGACCTGACTGGCCTCAGGACCGTTACCGTCACTGCCACCGCCAAGGATGGCTCCAGTATCTCCGGCAGCGCCAAGGTCACCCTCCGTCCTCTGGTTCAGGGGCTGGAGATCAAGCGTCCCGGCGCTTCCGAGAACACCACCCAGGTGTGGGATATGGCCGCAAGCAGCACCCTGCAGCTCAGCGCCGTGACCTACCCCGTGGCCGCCCGGAAGGACGTGACCTGGAAGTCCTCCAACGCCAAGGTGGCCTCCATTGACGCCGGTGGTAAGATCACCTGCCTGCGGGCCGGTACCGTCACCATCACCGCCACCGCCAAGGATGGCTCCGGCGAGAAGGCCTCCTTCAAGCTCACTGTGGTCAAGCGCATGAATGACCTGACCCTGGAGGGCGGCATCATCGCCGGTGGAAAGTCCCTGACCCTGAAACCCGTCATTACCCCCGCCGACACCACCAACAAGAAGCTCAGCTGGTCCGTGTCCGAGAATGAGGCCGGTATCAGGATCAGCTCCTCCGGCAAGCTCACCACCAAGGCTGTGAAGGAGCCTGTCCCCGTCACCGTGACCGTAAAGGCCCTGGACGGCAGCGGCGTGACCGCCAAATGCGACGTGATCGTCTATCCCGCTACCACCAAGGTCACCATCGGCACCCCTGACGGCGGCAGTGCTCCCAAGACCATGGCTTATGGCGAGCCCCTGGTTCTGAAGGCCACCAGCACCCCTGACGGCGCGGATGGGGCAGCAACCGTCTACACCTGGAAGAGCAGCAACAAGCTGGTCACCGTAAAAGACGGCAATGTCACCGCCGACCCCAAAGCTGTGGGTAAGACGGTAACCATCACCGCCACCGCCGCCGACGGCACCAACAAATCCGCCTCGATCAAGCTGAAGATCGTAGCCCCTGCGGTGCCCAAGGCCTGACCCCTTGCATAGAGACCGGTCCCCAGAAATGGGGGCCGGTTTTTGCTGGCCGGAATCGACATTTTTCGACAATTTTCGAAAGTTACCAGTAGCGAAAGAGGATTCTTCATGATATGATAGCCCCAAAGGGGGCGAAAGAATGCGAAAGCTTTTCTGGTTTACCCTGGGCTTTGCCCTGGGAATGCTGGGGCTGACCACTGTGCTTTGGGGCCTGAGTCCTTGGTTTGGGCTTGTGCTTCTGACTCTGGGGGCCTTGGCTCCTTTGGCTTCCCGGCGGTGGTCCCGGCTTTCTGTTCCGGCGGCGGTGCTGCTGGGAGTGGCTGCCGCCTGGGGCTGGATGGGGCTGGTGCAGGCACGCTTCTATAGGCCGCTGAACATTCTGGACGGACAGACCGCCCAGGCGGAAATTCTGGCCCTGGACTATGGGGAGCAGACGGACTACGGCGAGCGGGTGAAGGGCCGGATCTATATAGACGGAAAGGGCTATACCCTGGTGGCATACCTGAAAGAGGACCGACCGGTGGAGCCCGGAAACCGACTGACCGGGGAGTTCCGGTTCCGGCTGACCCTGCCCGGCGGGGAGAAGGGATCCAGCTATGCCGCCGCCTCCGGCGTTTTTCTACGGGCCACGGCCCAGTCGGCCACGGCGGTGGAGCCGGGACAGGCGGAGAGCCTCCGGTTCTTTCCCCAAAGGCTGGCAAAGAGAATGAAGGACGTTCTCCGGGGGTGCCTGCCAGAGGATGTGTTTCCCTTCGCCCAGTCCCTGCTGCTGGGAGACAGTGGGGAGCTGGACTACGGCACCAGGACGGCCCTGACGGTCAGCGGCATCCGGCACATCATTGCCGTGTCCGGGCTCCATGTGGGGGTGCTGTGGCTGCTGATCCGGCGGCTTACCGGAAACCGGCGGTACCTCACCGCCCTGGTGGGCATTCCGGCAGTGGCACTGTTTGCGGCGCTGGTGGGATTCACCCCCTCCGTGTGCCGGGCGGGGCTCATGGCGGGGCTGATGATGCTGGCGCAGTGCCTGGGCCGGGAATATGACCCCCTGACGGAATTATCCCTGGCGGCCCTGGTGCTGCTGGTGTTCAATCCCTTTACGGTCCTTTCCGCCGGATTCCAGCTGTCGGTGCTGAGTGTGCTGGGTATCCTCTTGTTTGAGGGGCCCATCCAGAAAAAGCTGGAAGAGGTGCTGTGGCCCCGGCTGGCGGGGCCCATTGCCGTTACCTTCAGCGCCATGAGCCTGTCTACCCCCTTGGCCGCCTGGTATTTTGGGGTGGTCAGCCTGGTGGGTGTGGTGACGAATCTGCTGGTGCTGCCCTTGGTCACCGTGATTTTTTACGGTGTGGGGGCGGTCTGCGCCCTGGGCGGCATCTCCCCAATGCTGGGCGGGCTCCTGGGGCGGCTCCTGGCCTGGCCCATCCGGCTGGTGCTGGCGACGGCCAGGCTTCTTGGCCGGGTGCCCTTCGGGGCGTTGTATCCCTGGGGCGTGTTTCATGCCTTGGCCCTGGCGGGGATCTATGTCCTGCTGATGCTCTATGCCCTCTTCCACAAGGGAAGGCTCCGGTATTATGTGGCCGCCTCCGCCTGTGTGGCGGCAGTTTGCGTTTTTCTGGGGGGCTGGCTTCCCAGCCAGGAGGATTTCCGGCTTGCGGTGCTGGATGTGGGCCAGGGCCAGAGCCTGGTCCTGAGCAGCCGGGGGCAGACCCTGGTCATCGACTGCGGGGGCCGGACCGGCCAGAGCGCCGCGGACCGGGCGGCGGAGTATCTGCTGAGTCAGAACCTATACAGGGTGGATGCCCTGGCCCTGACCCACTTCGATGCGGATCACGCCGGCGGGGCACAGTACCTGCTGAGCCGGGTGAAAGCGGAGACCCTGCTTCTTCCCGAGGGGAAGGAGGAGCGGGTCATCCCCTTCGGGGCGGGAACACTGCGGCTTTTCCCCTATACCGGCGGGAATTCCCGGCAGGAAAACAGCATGGCCATCTTGTTTGAATCGGAAAATTGTGTTATACTGGTCACCGGCGATTTGGACCTGGCCGGGGAGCGGCGGCTGGTGCGGGAGGGAAAGATCCCCCCAACGGATATCCTGGTGGTGGGCCACCACGGCTCCAAAAACGCCGCCTCGGAAGAGCTGCTGGAGGCGGCAAGGCCCAAGGTGGCGGTGATCTCCGTGGGAGCGGACAATCCCTTCGGCCACCCCCATCAGGAGACCCTGGACCGGCTGGAAGGGGCCGGGGCCGCGGTTTTCCGGACGGACCAATCGGGCACCATTGTAATCAGGAGGTAACGCTGTGGCGAAACCCAAGGCTGCCGGCGAGGAGCTGGAACGCTTAAAGCGGCAGATCAAAAACAAAGAGGCGGGACGGCTCTACTTCTTCTTTGGAGAAGAGACCTTTCTGCTGGAATACTATCTGGGCCAGATGAAGAAGCTCCTGCTGGAGGAGCTGACGGAGTCCTTCAACTTCCACCGGTTCACTGGGGAGACCTTTGACCTGACGGAATTTGGGGAGGCGGTGGAGAATCTGCCCATGATGGCGGAGCACACCCTGGTCCAGGTGGATGACATTGACCCCTTCAAGATGAACGAATCGGACCGGGAACGGATGGGGGCCATTCTCTCGGACATTCCGGACTACTGCACCGTGATCTTTGTGTATGGAGGTCAGGGGTGGAAGCCGGACCAGCGGATGAAAAAGCTCTGGGAGGCCGTCAAACGCTCAGGGGCGCTGGTGGAGTTTGCCAAGCAGGACCAGCGGCACCTGATCGACTGGCTCACCCGGCGGTTTGCCGCCAAGGGGAAGAAAATCACCGGGGAGCTGTGCGTCTACCTCATCGACATCACCGACGGCACCATGACCTCCCTTTTGGGGGAGGTGGAGAAGATCTGCGCCTACTCCGGGGCGGACACCATCTGCCAGGGGGATATCGACGCGGTGACGGAGCCGGTGCTGGACGCCATGGTGTTCCAGATGACGGACCTGATGAGCGCCGGAAAGTATGACCAGGCCCTGGTGAAATTACAGCAGCTATTAAAGATGCAGCAGGAGCCGGTGCTGATCCTGGGGGCCATCGGGGCCCATTTCCGCCGCCTGGGCACCGCCCGGACCCTGCTGGACAACCGGAGAACCAGCAGCGAACTGCAAAAGCTCTGCAATCTGTCGGATTATCCGGCCCGGAAGACCATGGAGGCCGCCCGGGGCTTCTCAGCGCCCTTCTGCAAAAAGGCGGCAGAGCTGATATTGGAGACGGACTACAGGCTGAAAACCTCCTACGACGACAGCCAGCGGCTTCTGGAATTACTGGTGCTGGAGCTGGCCCGGGAGGCAAGCCATGGTTAAAATCAAGGAAGCCATTCTGGTAGAGGGCCGCTACGATGCCAACACCCTGCATCAGGTGGTGGATGCCCCGATTTTTGAAACGGCAGGCTTCGGTATTTTCAAAGACCGGCAGAAAATGGATATGCTCCGCCGGGTGGCGGAAAAGCGGGGCCTCATCGTCCTGACGGACTCCGATGGGGCGGGCTTTGTCATCCGCAACCACGTGAAAAGCGCCATTCCCGGCAAGTACCTGAAGCACGCCTACATCCCGGATGTTTTGGGCAAAGAGAAGCGGAAAGCCGCCCCCGGCAAGGAGGGGAAGCTGGGGGTGGAGGGCATGGGACCGGATATCCTCCTGGAGTCCCTCCGTCAGGCGGGAGCCACCATAGAAGGGGAGGAGGCCGCCCCAAAAAAGGCCGCCGCCATCACCAAGCAGGATTTCTGCGACTGGGGCCTCTCCGGCGGCCCGGACAGCGGGGAGAAGCGGAAAGAACTGCTGAAAATCCTGGATTTCCCGGAGAGAATGAGCGCCAACGCCTTATTGCAGGCGGTGAATCTGCTGTATACGAGGGAAGAGCTGGAGAAAATCATCGGGAAATAAGCATTTGGCTGGACTTCGGCTCCGCTGAATTCTTATTTATCCGCGTTTATCCAGGAAAGGAAGGACCATGGTAGACATATCTGTAAAAAACTTAAATAAATTCTTTGTCATCGGGGAAAACCTGCTGCAGGACCTTTCCTTTGAGATCGAGGAGGGGGAGCGGGTTGCCATCCTGGGGCGTAACGGCTGCGGGAAGACCACCCTCTTTAAGATCATCACCGGGGAAATGGACTATGACGGTGGAGAGGTCTATGTAAATCCCAATAAGAAGCTGGGCATGATCTCCCAGATCCCCCATTTCCCCCTGGGCTACACCGTGGAGGATGTGCTGCGGTCTGCCTTTCGGGAGATCCTTGCCGCCAAAAAGAAGATGGAGGCCCTGGAGAAGGCCATGGAGCAGGGAGCCACCCAGGAGCAGCTGAAAACCTACGACTCCCTTGTGGCCCGGTTCCAGGCCGGAGGCGGCTACGACATGGACGTAGAGGTGGACAAGATCTGCAACGGCCTGGGGATCACCCCGGCCCAGCGGCCCCAGCTCTTCGACAGCCTCTCCGGCGGGGAGAAGACCCGGATCAACCTGGCAAGGCTCCTGCTGGAAAAGACGGATATCCTCCTGCTGGACGAGCCCACCAACCACCTGGACCTGAACAGCGTGGAATGGTTGGAAACCTATATCAAGACCTTCAAGGGGACGGTCCTTGCCATCTCCCACGACCGGTACTTCATCGACCAGATCGCCCAGCGGGTCATTGAAATTACCGAGGGCCACGCCGAGTTCTACACCGGCAACTATTCCTTCTACATGGAGGAAAAACAGGCCCGGTTCGATCTGCAGCTCAAGCAGTACGAGCAGGAGCAGGCCAAGCTGAAGCAGCTGGGCTACACCGTGGAGCGGATGAAGGGCTGGGGCATCAACAACCGGACCCTTTACCGCCGGGCCATGTCCATCCAGCACCGGATGGAGCGCATCCGCAAGACCGAGCGGCCCAAGACGGAGAAGACCATGAAGGCCACCTTCGGAGAGAAGGACTTTTCCGGCGATGTGGTCTTCAAGCTGAAAAACCTGTCCAAAGCCTTTGGGGACCGGGTGCTGTTCTCCGATGTGAACCTGAGCGTGGAGGGGGGCGAACGGATCGCCCTGCTGGGGGACAACGGCACCGGCAAATCCACCTTCATCAAGTGTCTGCTGGGGGAGGAGGACTGCCAGGGGAAGATCCAGTTCGGCCCCACGGTCAAGTGGGGGTATCTGCCCCAGATCATCCACTTCGACCACCCGGAGCGGAGCCTCTACGACACCATGCTCTACGAAAAGAATCTGTCGCCCCAGCAGGCGAGGGACCGGCTGGGAGCCTTCCTCTTCCAGGGGGAGGACGTGTTCAAGACCGTGGGCACCCTCTCCGGCGGAGAGCAGTCCCGGCTCCGGCTGTGTATGCTCATGGACGAAAAGATCAACCTGCTGATTCTGGACGAGCCCACCAACCACCTGGACATTGCCTCCCGGGAGTGGGTGGAGGCGGCCATTGAGGAATTTGAGGGGGTGCTGCTCTTCGTCTCCCACGACCGGTACTTTATCGAGAAGTTCGCCGAGCGCATCTGGCTGCTGGAAGACGGCACCATCCGGGACTTCCGCTGCGACTACCGGAAATACCGCTCTATCCTGGAGCACGAGGCCATGGCCAAGGTGCTGCCCGCCGCCGCACCCAAGGTCAAAAAAGAGAAGGGCAAACCCGGCGGCACCAAGGAGACGGAGAAAACCGTCCGCCGCCTGGAGCGGGAAATCGACAAGCAGGAGAAGCTGGTGGCCGACCTGGACAGAAAAATCGAGGCCGCTGCCGCCGACTATCAGGAGCTCACCCGGCTCCTGGGAGAAAAAGAAGAGGCGGAAGGCATCCTCATGGAGCTCATGGAGCAGTGGGAGCAGGCCAGCTCAGAGATCGAATAGTGGGTTGACAGCCCTGGGCTTCCGGCATATAATGGGCATTGTGAGAAAAAATAGGGGGGAAAACCCCCAATAAGGAGAGAATCAAATGAGTTCCTGTAACGGAAATTGTTCCAGCTGCAGTTCCGACTGCGGCGACCGCAAGGCGGAAAGCCTGCTGGCCCAGCTGAATCCCAGGTCCAAGGTGAAGAAGGTCATTGCCGTGGTTTCCGGCAAGGGCGGCGTGGGCAAGTCCACCGTCACCTCTCTGCTGGCCGTGGCCATGGCCCGGAAGGGCAAGCGGGTAGGTGTGCTGGACGCGGATATCACCGGTCCTTCCGTGCCTACGGCCTTCGGTGTCACCGAGTGCCAGGGTGCCAACGACGACGGGCTGTACCCCGCCCTGACCCGCACCGGCATCCAGGTCATGTCCATTAACCTGCTGCTGGATAACCCCGCCGACCCGGTGGTGTGGCGCGGCCCTGTCATTGCCGGTGCCGTGAAGCAGTTCTGGACCGACGTGATCTGGGAGGACGTGGACTACCTGTTTGTAGATATGCCTCCCGGAACCGGCGACGTGCCCCTGACCGTCTTCCAGAGCCTGCCGGTGGGCGGCATTGTCATCGTCACCAGCCCCCAGGATCTGGTGTCCATGATCGTCACCAAGGCTGTGAAGATGGCAGAGATGATGCACATTCCCGTCCTGGGCTTTGTGGAGAACTATTCCTATCTCCGCTGCCCGGACTGCGGCAAGAAGATCAGCGTCTTCGGCGAGAGCCACCTGGACGAAGTGGCGGCCCAGCTGGGCCTGCCTGTCCTGGCAAGACTCCCCATCGATCCGGCGGTTGCCCAGGCCTGCGACAACGGCCAGATGGAGACCGTCAGCACCGAGGTTATGGACCCGGTGATCCAGGCAATCGAGAAAGCGGAATAAGGGCGTTGCTCCCCCCGGTATCCTTTTCGGATCCCGGGGGCTTTCCCTTGCATAGGGAGCCGGGAGGGCGGGAGCGGACCTTTGTCCGATACTCCCTCGTAATTGAATTGTACTGAATTGGATTGTACTGTATTGTACTGTATTGGATTGTATTGTATTGGCTTGATTTGCTTCGTTTGCTTGATTTGCTTGGTTTGCTTCGTTTGCTTGCTCTGCTTCCCTTGACCATCTCAGCAGGAATGGACAGTAGGATCAAAGCAAGTATCATACCGGCTTGTTTCATTTTGATCTCCTTGAAAGTTGACTTTTATCAACTGCATTATACAGCAAAAGTTCAAAAAAGTCAACTACGAAGACAAACAAAAATTCGAGTATTCGCCTCGGATGAATGGTCAGGGCCTCCCCCTCGCGTAGGGGGCGATGCCCACATCGCCCCGAGGCCCTGCGGGCGGGAAGGGTAGGACGACCCGTACAGACCAACCGCTCAGGCTTCGGACCTTCCGGGCGGATGTGGGCATCCGCCCCTACGCGGCAGGAGAGGGCGAAAAAACCCCGGCTGCGTTTTTTGCAGCCGGGGGAAAATTTACCCTTGTTTTTTCCGATTCTCTGAGCTCTTGGCCAGGACGGCGGAGGTGATCTGGATGAAGTCTCTGACGTATTTTTTTACGTTTTCGCCGTTGCGGTAGCAGGCGTAGAAGTGCCGGTGGTTGTCGTAGTCCGCCAGGGGGTAGAAGGCACCGCCGGACTGGAAAACCGTGCTGTCGGCGTAAACGTCCGGCAGGATCATGCAGGCGCCGCTTTTCAGGGCCACCCGGCGGCCTACCTCCAGGGAGCTGGTCTCCAGCAGGATGTGGGGGTGGAAATTGTAGCGGCGGAAGAGCCGGTCCTGAACGATCCGGGCGGAGTGGGAGATATCCAGGGAGACAAAGCTCTCACCCTCCAGGTCCTTCAGGCTGATGGGGGTGCCGGTGGGGATCTTGCCGTGGATAGCGCTGTCTTTTCCCGCCAGAATGCCGATGGACTCTTTTTCAATGAGCTCATAGGTGATGTTCATTTCGCTGGGCTCTGTGGCGGCCAGGGCCAGGTCTACCTCGCCCTTTTGCAGCAGTCCTTCCAGGTTGGCGGAGGCGGTTTCTGTCAGCTCCAGGGTCACGTTGGGATACTCCCTGGAGAAGATGGGCATAACATCCGGCAGGACCTGCATGGCCCGGGTGACGCTGATCCCCAGGCGCAGGCGGCCTCCGTCCTCGTGGCGGATGCTTTCGATCTCCGCCTTCAGCCGGGCATCGATCTCCAGCATGGCCTCCACGGCCTTCAGGTAGCGCTCTCCGGCGTAGGTCAGGTGGAAGGGGGAGGTACTCCGGTCGAAGAGCGGCGTGCCTACCTCGTCCTCGATCTGCCGCAGGGTCTGGCTCAGGGAGGGCTGGCTGATATAAAGCTGCTTTGCCGCGGCGGTGATGGTACCGTACCGGGCAATGGTCTTAAAATAGAGGGCCTGCTTCATATTCATATAATTTTCACCACATTTTTACAGCATATTCACGAAATCTATCATTTCGAACCGATATTTATTATAAAAGATTTTTTATGGATGTCAAGACAGTCCGGTTGGTTATTGGGGAAAATTTATGATAAGATAAAAATATATGTATTTGTAATTATGAAGTCCTTGTGCTATCCTATGTTTATCGATAAAAAACCACTAAAAAAACATATGGGAGGTTCCGTCATGGAAATTCTGAAATCTGCCGCTGCCGGCACTTTGGAATCCAGCGATGCCATGGTTACCGTGGAGCCCGGCGAGGGCGGCATTGAGCTGGAGCTTTCTAGCAGCGTCATGAATCAGTACGGCCGCCAGATCAAGGCAACCGTGCTGGAGACCCTGGACCGGCTGCAGGTCGCGAGCGGCCACATTACCGTGGTGGACAAGGGTGCTCTGGACTGCACCATCAAGGCCCGGGTAGAGTGTGCCGTGTTCCGCAGCTGTGGCGTGTCCGCCGCCAACATTCCCTGGGGAGGTGTCATCAGATGATCAAAAGACCCAAGCCCGAACGGTTCCGCCTGCGCAGAACCATGATGTTCATGAATGCCCAGAAGCCCGGCCTCATCAAGGATGCCTACATCTACGGATGCGACTCCATTATGCTGGACCTGGAAGATGCGGTGGCCGAGAATCAGAAGGATTCCGCCCGGTTCAGCCTGTACCATGCCCTGACCACCATTGACTACGGCTCTACCGAGGTCATTGTCCGGATCAACGGCCTGGATACCCCCCACTGGCAGGAGGACATCCGTGTCTGCGTGGCCGGTGGTGCCGACGGCATCCGGATCGCCAAGTGCGAAAGCGCCAAGGATGTCCACGTGGTGGAAGCCGCTGTGGAAGCCGCCGAGAAGGAATTCGGCGTGGAAGTTGGCAGAACCCTGCTGATGGCCGCTCTGGAAAGCCCCAAGGGCATCCTGAACGCCTACGAGATCTGCTCCGCCTCCGACCGGATGTTCGGCGTGGCCATCTCCGGCGGCGACTTCCGCAAGTGCATGCAGACCAAGTTCAGCCCTGACGGCGTGGATATGCTGGCCGCCCGGGGTCAGATGCTGCTGGCCGCCCGTGCCGCCGGTATCCAGTGCTTCGACACCGTGTTCACCGACCTGGACGACAACGAGGGCTTCAAGGCCGAGGTCCTGCAGAACAAGGCCATGGGCTTTGACGGCAAGAGCCTCATCAACCCCAAGCAGATCCGCCTGGTCCACGAGGTATTCGCCCCCACCGAGAAGGAAGTCAAGCAGGCGGAAGCCATTGTAAGAGCTTACAAGGAGCAGTCCGCTGCCGGTGTCGGCGTATTCACGGTGAACGGCAAGATGATCGATATCGCCTTTATTCCCGGCGCGGAGCGGACGCTCCGGCTGGCCAAGGCCTGCGGTATGTATGAGGGGGATCTGGTATGATTAACGCAGTAGGCAGAGATATTCCTGATGAGCTGCTGGTAAACGGCAAGGAAGTTTACCAGGGCAAGAACTATATGGACGGCAAGTACCTGCACAAGGCCGCCCCCACCACCCGCCGGTACGAGAAGCCCCAGGAGTCCAAGATCCTGGCCTCCATCACGGAGGCCCTGAAGGCCTGTGGTGCCAAGGACGGCATGACCTTCTCCTTCCACCATCATCTGCGGGACGGCGACTATGTGGTGAACATGGTCATGAAGGCCGCCATTGAGGAGCTGGGCCTGAAGGACCTGACCATCGCCGCCACCTCTCTGGGCAGCGCCCACGACCCCATTGCCGACTATATCGAGGAGGGCAAGGTCATCGGCATCCAGACCTCCGGTATCCGTGGCCGGATGGGCGAAGTGGTCTCCGCCGGTAAGCTGAAGACCCCCGCCATCATCCGTTCCCACGGCGGCCGTCCCCGGGCCATTGAGGCCGGTGAGGTCCACATCGATATCGCCTTTGTGGCGGCTCCTACCTCCGACTGCGTAGGCAACTGCCGGGGCATCGGCGGCAAGAGCAACTGCGGCTCCATGGGCTACGCCATGACCGACGCCAAGTATGCCGACCATGTGGTAGTCGTCACCGACTGCCTGGTGGATTTCCCCAATATGCCCGCCTCTGTGGAGGCCATTGATGTGGATGCCGTTGTGGTTGTGGATTCCATCGGCAACCCCAAGAAGATCGCCTCCGCCGCCGCCCGCATCAGCCAGAATCCCCGGGATCTGATGATGGCCGAGAACGTGGCCAAGGTCATTGCTTCTACCCCTTACTTCAAGGAGGGCTTCTCCTTCCAGACCGGTGTGGGCGGCCCCTCTCTGGCAGCCAACCTGTTCCTGGAGAAGTATATGGACGAGCGGAACATCAAGATGGGCTGGGCCATCGGCGGCATCTGCGGCCCCATGGTGGAGCTGCTGAAGAAGGGCAAGGTCGGCAAGGTCATCGATGTCCAGGACTTCGACCTGGATGCGGTGAACTCCATCAACCAGACCCCCAACCACTTCGAAATGTCCGCCTCTCAGTATGCCAACCCCGCCAACAAAGGCGCTTTCGTCAATAAGCTGGACTTCGTGGTCCTGGCCGCTCTGGAAATCGACACCGGATTCAACGTCAACGTCCTCACCGGCTCCGACGGTGTCCTTCGGGGCGCTCCCGGCGGCCACCCCGACACTGCTGCCGGATCCAAGGTCTGCATCATTGTCACCCCCCTGACCCGTGGCCGCATGGCTACCGTCTGCGAGAAGGTGGTTACCGTCACCACCCCCGGCGATTGCGTGGATGTGCTGGTCACCGATTACGGCATCGCCGTGAATCCGCTGCGTCCTGACCTCATCGAGTGCCTGAATCAGGCCGGTATTCCCCACGTCTCCATCGAGAGCCTGAAGGAGAAGGCCTACTCCCTGGTGGGCCGTCCCGATGACCTCCAGTGGGAGGACAAGGTGGTGGCCGTCCTGGAAGCCCGCGACGGCACCATTCTGGACGTAGTCCGCAAGATCAAGCCCCTGAGCCTGTAAACATATTGATTTGAAGAAAGAAAGGAATCTCCGAAATGAGTGATACCATTGTCGGCCTGCTTGGCCTTGTGACCATCGTGGCCATTGTTGCCACCCTGTTTAAGAGCAAGACTCAGCCTGCTATTGCCTTCATCGTGTACCCCGCTATCCTGGGCCTGATCCTGGTCCTGGGGGGCCGGATCACCTTCGACAACCTGGCCGCTATGATCAAGGCCGGTTTTAACTCTACCGCGCCTACCGCCGCCCTGTTCGTGTTCTCCGTGCTGTACTTCGGCATTATGACCGATGCCGGTATGTTTGACGTGATCATCGGCAAGCTGCTGAAGCTCATCGGCAACAACGTGGTGGGCGTGTGCGTTATGACCTGCGTCATTGCCCTGATCGGCCACCTGGACGGCGGCGGAGCCTCCACCTTCTGCATTGTGGTGCCCGCTATGCTGCCCATCTACAAGAAGATGAACATGCGTCCCACCAGCCTGCTGCGGATCGCCGTGCTGGCCATGGGCGTGCTGAACCTGATGCCCTGGGCCGGTCCCACCATGCGTGCCGCTACCGTGCTGGGCATGGAGGCCGGTGCCCTGTGGAACACCATCATCCCCATCCAGATCTTCGGCATTGTCCTGGCTCTGGCCCACGCCGTTCTCACTGGCTTCCAGGAGAAGAAGCGGGGCGCCGGCCTGCCCGCTGGTGCTACCCTGGACCTGGCTGAGAGCAAGTCCGCCGAAGAGCAGGAGCTGGCCCGTCCCAAGCTCTTTGCCTTCAACCTGCTGCTGACCCTGGCTGTCATCGCCATGCTGATCTGGGATGTGTTCCCCTCCTACGTGCCCTTCATGCTGGGCGTTTCCGTGGCTCTGTTCGTCAACTACGGTGCCACCGCCAAGATGCACAAGAAGATCATCAACCTCCATGCCGGTCCCGCGCTCATGATGTGCTCCACCCTGATGGGCGCTGCCGTGCTGATGGGCGTTCTGACCACCTCCTTCGTCCTGAAGGACGGCAAACTGGTTGCCGCCAGTGTGAAGGTCATGGAAGTTGACCTGCCCTCCGTGGTCCGCTGCCTGGCCGGTATCATTCAGTCCATCCTGCCCACCGCTGTGGGCCAGCACCTGCCCCTGGTGATTGGTATTCTGTCCGTGCCTCTGGCTCTGGCCTTCGATACCGACTCCTACTTCTTCGGTATGCTGCCTGTGATCATTGCCATCGGCCAGTCCTTCGGTGTGGACGCTCTGCCCATCGCCATTGCCATGGTCGTGTGCCGGAACTGCGCTACCTTCATCAGCCCCATGGTCCCCGCTACTCTGCTGGGCACCGGCCTGGCCGATGTGGAGATCGAGGACCATATCAAGGCCAGCTTCGGCTACGTCTGGGTGTTCTCCATCCTGTGCATGCTGTTTGCCGTCATCATCGGCATTATGCCTCTGTAAAACCGCTCCTTCTTTGGCAGCTTCCCGCCCTTTGCCCTGGGTCACCGGGGCAGGGGAGCCCCCGGTTGGTGGACCGGGCACGAAGTGGGTCCCTTTCCGCAAGCTATGCTGGGAAGGCTCCGGGAAAGAGACCCTCTCTTCGGGCTGCCAAGAGTTATCACCTGCCTCCTCTTCCCGGGAGGCAGGTTTTTGGATTTCTGCCGAATTGGCAGGGGAAAAACCCTCTCCTGGGAGAGGGTGGCAGGGCGAAGCCCTGACGGGTGTGGGGCGGTATGCAGAACAAAGTCTGTACCGCCCCTCATCCCCCGCCGGAGGTCGCCTTCCCCTCCGGGGAAGGTGGCAGGGCCTATGGCCCTGACGGATGAGGGGGACTCAGCTCTCCCAAAGAACCGGGCCAGGATGAATGGGAAAGCCCGTAGGGGCGGCTATCAGCCGCCCGGAAGGTCCGGGGCCAGAGCGGGTGGTTTATACGTATCATCCCACCGGTCCTGCCCGTCAGGTCCCGGGGCGATGTGGGCATCGCCCCCTACGCGAAAGGTGGGGTTAAACCATTCAACGGAGCCCGGCCTAATACGTAAGGGGTCCCCTCCACATCCGGCCCTGCGGGGCCACCTTCTCCAAGCAGGAGAAGGCATGGGGTTGCTCGTACTGGGCTACCGGAAAATCTACGGGATTGCCACGACAGTGTGCGCACTGTCTCGCAATGACGGCCTCGTTTTTTAGGTTACCAAATTCTCAATTTTACGTTCGCTTGAACTGTTTTTCCAATTGCTTCTTGCTCAGGGTCACACAGATGGGCCGTCCGTGGGGGCAATACTTCAGATCCTCCCGGCTCATGACCGCCTTGACGATTTCCAGCAGCTCCCGGTCATCATTGACCCATCCGGCCTTGATGGCAGCTTTACAGGCTACGGTGTGAAGCATCTCGTCCCGGACGGTATCCGGGGCGGTGATTTTGCCTCGGAGCAGGTTGTCTGCCAGCTCCTCCACCGCCTCCTTGGCGGCATCGGGGCTCAGATCCATGGGGATCTGCCGCAGCAGCAGGGTGTTTTCTCCGAATTCCTCCAGTTCAAAGCCCAGGGCCTCCATCATGGTCAGGTTTGCCATCAGGACGGAGACCTCCCGGGGCTCCAGGCGGAGGGCAATGGGAGAAAGGAGGCTCTGGCCCAGGATGGCCTCCTGGTTGGCCTTCAGCTTGTCAAAGAGGATCCGCTCATGGGCGGCGTGCTTGTCGATGAGAAACGCATTGTCTCCCTGCTCTACCAGGATATAGGTCCGGTACAGCTCTCCCACCATGCGCCACTGAGGAGGCTGAGGCATGGGGAGCTCCTGCTGCTCCGGCTCCGGAACAGGTTCCGGCGTAGGTTCCGGCATCGGCGGCTCAGGGACAGGCTTGGAAACAGGGGCCGCTGGCACCGGGACAGTCACCGCCGGGGTTGAGCCCTTGGAGGGCAGGATCACCGGGGCATGGAGCATGGGTGTGGTTTCCGGCAGCTTTTTCGCGGCTGCCTGGGCCGCTGCGGGATCCGGCTTGGGAGCCTGACGGACCGTGTCGGAGAAGGCTTTGTATTGCTCCGGAGTCATGGTCCGGAAAAAGTCCTTCTTGGGCTGGGAGGGCTGTCTGGCAGGACGCTCCGGCAGAGGCTGGGAGACGGGGGGGTGAGCCGGGGCCTTGGGCTGGGGAAACCGGACCTCCGGCCGGTCCGGGGCCTTGTTCAGTGCCCCCAGGACTCCGTAATGGACGCAGTCGAAGACTGCTTTTTCGTTTAAGAATTTGACCTCCGTCTTGGCCGGGTGGACGTTAACGTCTACCGCTTGAGCGGGGATCTCCAAGTACAGCACACAGGTGGGGAATTTGCCCACCATCAGCTGATTCCGGTAGGCCTCCTCCAAAGCGGTGATGAGCAGCTTGGATTTGACAGGCCGGTTATTGACGAAGAAGGTTTGCAGGTTCCGGCTGGGCCGGGCATTGGTAGGCTTGGAGACGAAGCCAGTGAGTTTGTATTTTTCCCACTGGCTCTGCACCGGCACCATCCCGGCGGATTCCCGGCCGTAGACGCTGTAGACGGCGGCCTGCAAGCTGCCGGTACCCGGGGAGGACAGCAGAAGCTTCCCGTCCCGGATCAGCTGGATGGCGCAGCCCGGGTGGGCCAGGGCCTGGAGCTGGACGGCGGCGGTCACACGGGCTCCCTCTACCGTGTCTGCCTTCATGAATTTCATCCGGGCAGGGGTATTGTAGAACAGGTCGCGAATGATGATGGTGGTGCCGTCAGGGCACCCGGCCTCCGTCTCCTCGGTGATTTCGCCTCCCTCCAGGTGGAGGCTGATACCGGTAAGATCCTCCGGAGGCTTGGTCATCAGATCTACCCGGCTGACGGAAGCGATGGCGGCCAGAGCTTCCCCTCGGAACCCCATGGTGCCAATGACTGCCAGGTCCTCTGCCGTGCGCAGCTTCGAGGTGGCATGGCGGAGAAACGCCCTTCGGGCATCCTCGGCAGTCATGCCGCAGCCGTTGTCTGTCACTCGCAGGAAGGTCATGCCGCCGTTGCGGATCTCAATGGTGACCTTGGTGGCTCCCGCGTCCACGGCGTTTTCCAGCAGCTCCTTGGCTACGGAGGCAGGCCGCTCTACCACTTCACCGGCGGCAATCAGATTGGCGATATGGGGGGAAAGCTGAATGATCTTTGGCATAGCATTACCTCAAAAGGTTCAGGCTGTAGAGATTGATGAGACTGTGCATGACGATGGGGCCATAAATACTGCCGCTTTTGGTGTAGCACCAGCTCAGGCACAGCCCAGCAGGCAAATATTGCAAAAAGGCCAGCAGCAGCCGCAGAGGGGAATAGACTCCCACATAATTCACAATATGGATCACGGAAAAGGCGGCCATGGAGACGGCATAGGCCGCACCCATATTGACCTTCCAGAGGTTCCGGAAGAGAAGGCCCCGGAAGACGCATTCTTCCGCTACGGGAGCCAGGATCACCGTGCCCAAAAGCATCAGATAGTAGCTTCCCTTGGTCATGGCGGCGATGGAGGCATCGTTCTGGTTCACATATCCTGGGTCCAGCAGGTGCAGGCAGAAATTCATGGCTGTAAAGCTGGCCCAATAGGCCGCCAGCCCCAGCACCACCGCCTGGCAAAAGAGAGCTGGATGGGCCCGGAGAGACTGGAAGGAGCTCCCCAGAAACCGATGGTAGATCCAAAGAGTGGCCAGAAAATTTATAATAAAATAGGTGAAATTCACCTCTGCTGTGGAGAAGGGCCTTTTCAGAAGCCCATTGAGAGAGGTCAGAAGGCTGGGCAGCATGATCATCTGAAAAGCGTACCAGCTCCAGCCCACCACTGTCTCGTCATGCCGCAGAGCAGGGGAGGAAAGGGAAGATCTTGACATAAATACAGTTACTCCAGCATTTTTCGCAGCTTATACAATGCGTTCATGGCCTCGATAGGCGTCAGAGTCTCCACCTGGAGCTTTCGCAGTTCGTCGCAGACCTGATTGCTGGCCAGGTCCAGCATACTGACCTGATCCTGGGGCTCTTTGGAGGGGCCGGAAAGGGGCTGTTGAGGCCCCTCGGCCTCCAGCTCGGCCAGTATCTCCCGGGCTCTGGTGATCACGCTGCCTGGGATCCCTGCCAGCTTGGCCACCTCGATGCCATAGCTGTCATCTGTGGCTCCGGGGACGATTTTACGAAGGAAAATCATTTGGTCCCCCCGCTTTTTTACGGCAATGTTGTAGTTTTTTACATTGGAGAGCCTGGTTTCCATGGTGGAAAGCTCGTGGTAGTGGGTGGCGAACAGGGTCTTGGCCCCCAGCTGCCGGGGATTGGCAGCGAATTCCAGCACGGCCCGGGCGATGCTCATGCCGTCATAGGTGGAGGTGCCCCTGCCGATCTCGTCCAGGATCAGCAGACTGCGGGAGGTGGCGTATTTCAGAATGGAGGCCACCTCGGACATTTCCACCATAAAGGTGGACTGGCCGGAGGCCAGATCGTCGCTGGCGCCGATCCGGGTAAATACCCGGTCTACGATGCCGATCCGGGCAGCCCGGGCGGGGACGAAGGAGCCCATCTGGGCCATGAGGACGATGAGGGCCACCTGGCGCATATAGGTGGATTTACCGGCCATGTTGGGGCCGGTGATGATGGCAACCTGGTTGTCCCGGCCCCCCAGACTGGTGTCGTTGGGGACAAAGAGACTGTCCCGCAGCATGGCCTCCACTACAGGATGACGGCCATCGGTGATGGAGATTTCCGGTCCCAGGCTGATTTCCGGGCGGCAGTAGCCGCGCTGAACGGCCACGTTGGCCAGAGAGCAGAGGGTGTCCGCGGCGGCCACGGCTCCGGCGGACTGCTGCACGGCGGCGGCCTGACCGGAAAGGTCCTCCCGGAGCTTTTGGAAGATCTGGTATTCCAGGGCTGTCAGCCGGTCTTTGGCGGTGAGGACCTGGGTTTCCAGGTCTTTCAGCTCCTGGGTGATGTAGCGCTCGCAGTTGGCCAGGGTCTGCTTGCGGATATAGGTAGGGGGCACCTGGTCCATAAAGGATTTGCTGACTTCGATATAATAGCCGAAGACCCGGTTGAAGCCCACCTTCAGGGTGCGGATGCCGGTTTTTTCCCGCTCACTGGCCTCAATGGCGGCAATGGTGCCGGAGCCGCCATCCATGATATCCCGGAGCCGGTCGGCATCCGGGTCCGCCCCCCGGCGGATCATACCCCCCTCCCGGACGGTCAGCGGGGGCTCATCGACAATGGTATTTTCGATCCGGTCCGCCCAGCTTTCCATGGTGTCGATGTTCTGAGCAAGACGCTGGAGCATACCGCTCTGTGCTTGCTCCAGCTGCCCCTTCACCTGGGGCAGGGCCCGCAGGCCCCGGGCCAAGGACAGAAGGTCTCTGCAATTGACGGTAGCGGTGACGATGCGGGTCATGACCCGCTCCAGATCCGTGACCTCTTTCAGAGCCTCCTCCAGTTCGCCCCGGAGAATGGGATCTTCCACAAGGGCCTCTACGGCCTGCTGGCGGCGGGTGATCTCTGCCGGGTCCAGCAGGGGCTTTTCCAGCCAGCTTCGGAGCATCCGGCCGCCCATGGCGGTGTGGGTCTTGTCCAGGACCCACAGCAGGGTCCCCCGCTTTTCCTTGGAGCGCATGGTCTCCGTCAGCTCCAGGTTCCGCCGGGCATCCAGGTCCAGCTCCATGAAGCGGCCGTTGGTGTAGTATTGCAGCTCCCGGATATGGGCCAGGTCGTTCTTTTGCAGGGTCAGCAGAGTCTTCAGCAAGGCCCCGCTGGCGCGGATGGCCCCGGGAAAGGAGCCCATACCCAGATCCTGGACAGATTTTCCAAAGTGTTTGTGGAGCAGCTCTTCACACTGCGTCAGCTCGAAGTCCTCGGCGGTGCCTTCATCTACGCAGCAGTTCAACCGGCGGAAGAGAACGTCGGAAATTTCCTCATCCTGAGCGCCCTCTCCGAAGCGAAGAACCTCGCTGGGGGAAAACCGGCCCAACTCCGAGCAGACGCTGCGGGAATCCACACAGGTTGTGGAGAAAAAAGCGCCGGTAGACAGGTCGCAGAAGGCCAGGCCGTACCGGCCGCCCTGGGCGCAGATGCAGCCCATGAAGTTATTCTTGGACTCTTCCAGCATGCAGCTTTCCGTCACCGTGCCGGGGGTGATGATTCGGGTGATGTCCCGCTCTACCAGGCCCTTGGCCGTGGCGGGGTCCTCCATTTGCTCGCAGATGGCTACCTTGTAGCCCTTTTGCACCAGTCGGGCGATATAGGAGTCTACGCTGTGGTAGGGTACGCCGCACATGGGGGTCTGCTCCTCTTTGGGCTTCGACCGGTCCCGGCTGGTTAGGGTCAGATCCAACTCCCGGGCAGCGAGCTTTGCGTCCTCGTTGAACATTTCGTAGAAATCGCCCAGGCGGAAGAAGAGAATACAGTCCTTGTTCCGGGCCTTCATCTGCTGATACTGCCGCTGCATGGGAGTCAGTTCTGTAGTTGCCATGGCTTTGTCCTTTTCTATCTTAAATCAATTCGCCGGTGAGGCTCCAGGTAGTGGCACCGGTGATGCGCAAATTCTGATAACTTCCAATGAGTGTTTCCGGGCCCTGGAATCGGACCAGACGTCCGCCCTCGGTGCGGGCGGTGAGATGATCCTTGTCCTTGCCGTCTACCAGACAGCGGAGGGCCTTTCCGATATAGCTCTTGTGGATATCCTCGGAGATGGCGTTCTGCCGGGCGCAGAGCTTGTCGAAGCGGCGGTTTTTCTCCTCCTTTGGGGTGGGGTCCTCCATTTTGGCGGCAGGGGTGCCGGTGCGGGGGGAGAAGATGAAGGTAAAGAGGCTGTCGTAGCGGACCTCTTCTATGAGGGAGATGGTCTCCTCAAATTCTTCCTCGGTTTCTCCGGGGAAGCCTACGATCACGTCACTGGTCAGAACAAGCTCCGGCATGACGGATTTGGCGTAGCGAACCTTACTCAGGTAGGTCTCCCGGTCATAGTGCCGGTTCATGGCCTTCAGCACCCGGGAGGAGCCGGACTGGAAGGGCAGATGGAGCTGCTTGGCGATCTTCGGATACTTCGCCATGGTGTCGAAGAGCTTAGTGGAGGCATCTCTGGGGTGGCTGGTCATGAACCGGATCAAAAAGTCTCCGGGGAGCTGGGCAATCTGGGCCAGAAGGTCGGCAAAATCCATGCCGCAGTCCAGGTCCTTGCCATAGGAATTTACGTTCTGACCCAGCAGCGTGATTTCCTTGCAGCCGCTTTCCGCAAGCTGGCGGCATTCCTCCAAAATGGCCTCCGGGCGGCGGCTGCGCTCCCTGCCCCGGACATAGGGCACGATGCAGTAGGTGCAGAAATTGTTGCAGCCGTACATGATAGACACCCAGGCCTTCAGCTTGGAGTCCCGGACCTGGGGGATCCCCTCCGCAATGGAACCGGCTTCATCGGCCACATAAAACTGCCGCTTTTTCTTCGTCAGCACATTGTAGAGTATTTCCGGGAACTGCCACAGGTGATGGGTGGAGAATACGCCGTCCACATAGGGATAGCTCTCCTTCACCCGGGCAGAGACCTTCTCCTCTCCTGCCATGCAGCCGCAAAGGAAAATCTTCTGGGTCGGGTGGCGGCGCTTGGTGTGGGTCAGGGCCCCCAGGTTGCCGAAGACCCGCTGTTCGGCATGCTCCCGGATGGAGCAGGTGTTCATCACGACCACATCGGCCCCCTCTGCCTCCTGGCAGATGGCATAGCCGCTTTGGGTCAGATAGCCCCGGAGCTTTTCGGAGTCCGCCTCATTCTGCTGGCAGCCGTAGGTCTCTACATAGGCCTTGGGGGTCACCCCCTGAGCTGCCCAGAGGGCGGCGATTTTGTCACAGAAAGCGAACTGGTTTTCCAGGGCTTCCTGGGGAATAACGGTGGTTTTTGTATTCATAGGGTTCTCCCTTGTATTCTTTTTCACCTTATAAAATACCATATTTTCCGGGGGTTTGCAAGGAGAAAATCTGAGAGAGTTTCGTCGATTTGCTCACAGGCAACGCCGCATTTTTGTTGAATTTGACCGATAAAAAATATGCGAAGAGAATTGCACTTTTGAGACATAACGTGTATAGTAAAAGTGGAAATTTTTGGAGGAAAGGAAGAACACTATGAAAAGAATTCTGTCATTGCTGCTGGCGCTGACGCTGTGCCTGGGGATGCTCCCGGCGAACGTGTGGGCCGAGGCGGCGGAAGAAGCCACCGAATATGTGGAGACAACGGAAGAAACGGAAGAAACAGAAGAAACGGAGGAGACCACACTGCCAACGGAGCCGGAAGAAACGGAGCCTGCTGAGGAGGAACCTGCCGAGGAAGAGCCGGAAGTGGTCGAGACAGAGGCGGCAGATGGGCCGGAGTCTGTGGAGACGGTGACGCTGGATCCTGTCACGGGAGTCTGGATCAACCCGGAGTACCGGGACCTGTTTTCCGAGGCGGATATTGGGGCCTCCGATATCTCCGGCTTCGAAGGACAGGGCACCCAGTGCAGTTCTCCGGAGGAGGTCATTGAAGCTCTGCGGGAAGGCCTGGTAAACCGGGAGGGGAACCCTACGGCCACGCTGGTCACTACCAGGGCCTACCATGAGGAGACCGGATTTCTGACAGACATACAGGATAGCCTCTTCGACCATACGGGTGCGCCCAAAGAAGGGGACTATCTGCGCCGGGATATCGGGTACAGTGAGATCAGCATGGGGATCAGCGGCACCACCCAGGACGGCGTGACCACCTGGACCTACACATTTATCCTGACTGACGTCAACTATTTCACCACCGCTGCCCAGGAGCGGGAGATGGATCAGGAGGTCTCCCGGGTGCTGTCCTCTCTGGCCCTGGACGGGAAGAGCCAGAAGGAGAAAATCGATGCCATCTACAATTACCTGATCCGCAATGTAAAGTATGTCAGCGACGCGGAGCTGGCGGACGAGAGCAACGTCATCAAGTATTCCAGCTACGCCGCTCTGGTTCAGCACAACGCTGTCTGCCAGGGCTTTGCCGGGGCCTTCTACCGGCTGTGCCTGGAAAGCGGCATCGACAGCCGAATCGTCTCCAGTGATGCCATGAACCACGCCTGGAATATTGTGGAGCTGGAGGGCAGCTATTACCATCTGGACGCTACCTGGGACATCAACTGGCCCAATGCCCCCAAATACTATTTAAGAGGCACCACCTACTGGAAAGCGGAGCATAGGAGCAGCACGACAGGTGACATCAGCGAGCTGGGGGACCAGTTTGCGGATGGGAGCTTTGCAGCGGAGTATCCGGTACCGGAGGGGGATTATGAAGAAGGGGAGATGCCGGGAGTCACATCCGGAAAATGCGGCGATGACCTGACCTGGAAGCTGGATGGAAATGGACTGCTGACCATCTCCGGTACCGGGGCAATGTATGACTATGTAGCGCTTCCGGAGCCCCAGGAGCAGGATGCACCGTGGGCAGAAATGGATGTCCGAAAACTGGAGCTGGAGCAGGGAATTACACATATCGGAAACTATGCGTTTTACCGTTCGAATCTTTCGGGAGAAATTGAAATCCCGAATGGAGTAAAATCCATTGGGCATTGGGCATTTGCCACACAGTCCGAAATTACGGAATTCGTTCTGCCGGATACCCTGGAGTCGATAGGCTACTATGCCTTTTTATACACAGGAATTCCGGCGGCGTATATTCCCGCTTCCGTGGAGGAAATTGGAAACGGCGCTTTTACCGGTCATATCAGGAGCCTGATTGAAGTTGATCCGCAAAATGAAAACTTTGTGGTAAAGAATGGCGGCCTGTATACAAAGGATATGACCCGTCTGCTGGCAATCTACATGACCACTATGGGTGGTTTTGACATCCCGGACAGTGTAACCACTGTAGACGATTGGGTCTTCCTCGATGTGGCAAAGCTGACAAGTCTCCATTTGGGTGCAGGTGTAAGCAGTTTTGGATATGTTGGGAACCCCTTTATGGGCTGTCCTAATCTGGAACAGGTGACAGTGTCGGACGCAAACACCGCATATTATGCCGTTGACAATGTGTTGTTTGCGTCAAATAGCAAGGAACTTGTCAGCTATCCGACGACCAAGACAGATCGTATCTACACTGTTCCTGCAGGCGTGAAGTCTTTGGGACAATGGAGTATCGGTGCAAACCAGAATCTGCAGGAACTGATCATCCCCGAAGGAGTAACCAAAATCGGCGACCAAGCGGCAATGCTCTGCAAAAATTTAAAAACAGTTACAGTCCCACAAAGTGTCACAGAAATCGGAGATGCCCCCCTGGGATATTGGAATTATGGTGAGACAATTGAAGGCTTTACCATCAAAGGCTACAGTGGCTCCGTGGCAGAAAGCTACGCAGAGGAAAACGGATTTGCCTTTGTGTCACTGGATATTGAACAGGAAGCGGGTGGCAGCTGCGGCGATCATCTGACCTGGAAATTGGCGGATGGCACTCTGACCATCTCCGGCACCGGGGCTATGTATGACTATGAGGCATTCTTTGGCGATGACAGCCACACGACCGCTCCCTGGTATGGGCTGCCTTTTGAGAAACTGGTGCTGGAAGATGACATCACCTACATTGGCCGCAGCGCCTTCCAGTTTGGCGGCCCGAAAGGACAGCTGGTTCTTCCAAATTCTCTGGAGGGCATTGGCCCCTGCGCATTCTTTGGCTGCGATGAACTTACCGGAAAACTGGTTTTGCCGGAGGGCCTGAGGTACATTGGAGGAGGTGCCTTTAACGTGTGCTCCGGATTGACTGGGACATTGGCCTTACCGGAGAGCTTGGAAGAGGTGGATGCCACTGCGTTCAACGGCTGTACCGGATTGACTGGAACGCTGAAAATCCCCGCACACCTTACAAAAATCGGCGGAGGAGCCTTTGGATATACACAGATTTCCGCAATTAGGGTCGACAAAGAGAATCCAGCCTATTTCGTAAGAAACAGTGCGCTCTACACTGTGGATGGTAAAACGCTGGTAGCCTGCCCGAATACCAAGGTGGGACGATTGGAAATCGCAGAGGGAACCGACATAATTGGTTTTCTATCTCTATGCGGCTGTGAAAAGCTGACATCGGTGTCTATTCCTGTATCGATGAGCACAATTGAAGATGCGGCCTTTAGCTTCTGCGCTAAACTAAAGGATATCTATTACGCGGGGACCTGGAGGCAGTGGCAGGCCATTGAAGGCTGTAAATGGCTTGAGGGAAAGAAACTGCACCTGACCTATGAAATTACCTACACGGGTATTCCGGAAAATGTGAAAAATCCCAATTCTTTGACTTGCACAACGGACGAACGGTTGACCCTGGAGCCGTTGACTTACCCTGGCTATAGTTTCCTGGGATGGTTTGATGCTGCTGAGGGCGGGCAGAAGATGACTGAAATTCCCAAAGGAATTTCTGAGGATGTGACCCTGTACGCCCGCTGGACCCCCAACACTTACACCGTCCGCTTCAACGCCAACAAGGGCACCGGGAAAATGCCGGACCAGAAGGGAATCCTCTATGGCGAGGCAACAGAACTGTCCCCCTGCGCCTTCACCCGGAAGGGATACCGTTTTACCGGCTGGAACACCAAGGCCAACGGCACCGGGGACACCGTAGAAAAGGCCCTGAACCTGACGGCTGCCAATAAGGGTACCGTGACCTTGTATGCCCAGTGGGAAGGAGGGCCTTATGATGTGACCTTCCACTTCGGCGAGGAAATCCGGACCCAGACCCTGTACTACGGCACGGCGGAAGCTCTGGACGGGAATCCCTTTGAGAATCCCGGCTACACCTTCAAATGCTGGACCACCCAGGAAAACGGAAAGGGTAAGAGCTACAAAGACGGCGCTAAGGTCACGAATCTGACGGATACGGACCTCTATGCCCAGTGGACCGCCAACAAGTACACCGTGGTTTTCCACTCCAATCTGGCCAAGGACACCACGAAGAAGCAGACCCTGACCTACGATGGCAAGGAAACCGCACTGACGGCCAACAGCTTCAGCTGGAAGGGCCACGCTTTCCAGGGCTGGGCGGAAGCCGAGGAAGCGGCGGAGCCGGATTATACCAATAAAGAAAAGGTCTGGAACCTGACCACAGAGAAAACCATCGACCTGTATGCAGTCTGGAAGGTCAACGAGTATACCGTTGTCTTCGACCCCAATGGGGCCGAGGGAGCGGAAATCACCCAGGGCATGACCTACGATGTGCCGGAGAAGCTGACAGAGAACAGCTTTGAGAGAACTGGCTACACATTCTCCGGCTGGTCCACCACCGCCAAGGGCAAGGCTGTCCACGGGGACGGCAAGGAGGTCAAGAACCTGACGGACAAGGACGGCGTGACCCTTCGGCTCTACGCCGTGTGGGCTCCCACCAGCTACATGGTGAGCTTTGAACCCGGTGAGGGAGCAACCGGCACCATGAAGCCCGTGAAGATGACCTACGGCAAGACCTATACCCTGACGGGAGTCAGCTTCAAGCGGGCAAGCTACACCTTCGCCGGATGGCAGGATGCCGAGACTGGGGAGACCTATGCCAACAAGGCCAAGGTTTCGGACCTGAGCGCCGACGGCGGTACCGTGACCCTGGTGGCCCAGTGGAAGCCTACGGAATACGCCATTACCTACCGGAACGTAACGGCAATGGAGCAGGAGAAGCTGCCAAAGAGCTTCAACGTGCTGTCTGAGGGCTTTCCGAAAGAGCCCAGCCGCCCCGGCTGCGAATTCGGCGGCTGGTTCCTGGACTCCGGTTGCAGGAAGCCCTTCACCGGCTTTGAGAACATTACCAAGCCCGGTAAGCTGACCCTCTATCCCAAGTGGGTCGGCACCCCCAGCAAGTACACCATCCATTTTGACCCCGGCGCGGAGGATGTCACCGGCAAGATGGCAGACAAGAAAAACCTGGTCTGCGGCAAGGACTACACATTGGCGAACAATGCCTTCAAGCGCCCCGGCTGGCAGTTTGCGGGCTGGGAGATCGGCGGCGTGACCCTGGACAACAAGGCCAAGTTCTCCAACTTGCCGGCCTATCTGGGGGACTTTGTCTCTGGCGGTACCGTTACGCTCACCGCAAAGTGGCTCCAGATCGGAGACGGGGGAGATATCCCGCTGAAATAAGAGAAATCCCCTTCCAGGCCCCGGAAACGGGCCCCGGAAGGGGATTCGATTTGAAGAGGAGCAAAGGCCACGGTGCATAAACAAAAACAGGCCATCCCCTAGGGAACAGCCTGCTTTTGGTACGCCAGAAGGGACTCGAACCCCCAACCCTCGGAACCGGAATCCGATGCTCTATCCATTGAGCCACTGGCGCATACACCTCAAGTGCCTGAGTATTATAGCAGAGTTTGGACCGTTTGTAAAGGGGGGTAGAAGAAAAAATTTCCCTCACCTGACTTCTTGCGCAAGCTTTTTTCCTATGTTACAATAAAATATCCTGCATTCGACTGCGAACCCAGGAAATCCATACCAAAACGGAGGGAACCGACATGAACGAAGAAATTATGGAGCAGGTGGAAGAAATAGAAAAGACGGGGAAAACCTCTTCCGGTACTCCTGCAAGGCCCACCATCAACAGCAAGCTTCGCCACAACATCCTGCGTATGCCGGAGGTCATCCGGGAAGCCAGCGGCATTGTGATTTATGGGAAGCGCATTAAAAGCCTGGCCTTTACCACGGACCTGGCCATTATCAAAAACTGTGACGCGGACGCGGTGTTTGCGGTGTATCCCTTTACGCCCCAGCAGTCCATCAGTGATGCCATTATCAAGCATTCCTCCATGCCGGTATTCTGCGGCATCGGCGGCGGCACCACCAAGGGGCTGCGGACGGTGACGCTTGCCAAGGATGTGGAGAGCCAGGGGGCCATCGGGGCGGTGCTCAATGCCCCGGTGTCCAATCTGAACCTGAAAATGGTGGCGGACTCCATTGACATTCCCACGGTCATCACCGTGGTGAACATGGATACGGACATTGCCGAGCGCATTCGCTACGGCGCCGCTATCATCAATGTAGCGGGAGGGGCCCAGACTCCGGAGATCGTGAAGATGGTCCGGGAGGCGGCGCCGGGCATTCCCATTATTGCCAGCGGCGGCAAGACCGAGGAGTCCATCCGCCGGACCATTCAGGCGGGGGCCAACGCCATTACCTACACCCCGCCCACCACTCAGGAACTTTTTAAGTCCATGATGGTCAACTATCGGGAAAATTCCGTGACCAATACGGATTTCCTGCCCCCGGATGGGGACTATCGGGAGTTTCTGCGCTCCCTGGGCAAGGCCCTGATTCAGAAAGCGGAGGAATAAACACAAAAAAGCTGGACCTCACATATCTGTGAAGTCCAGCTTTTCTGTGCGTAATGACATTGCCCCATTTGGGAGGGGAAAATCATTCTTCTACGATGGCAATATGCACGTCGTCCAGCTGCTTGGGGTCTACGGGGCTGGGAGCGCCCATCATCAGGTCCTGAGCGTTTTTGTTCATGGGGAAGGTAATGACCTCCCGGATGCTCTCCTCACCGGTGAGCATCATGATCAGCCGGTCCACACCGGGGGCGGCGCCGGCATGAGGGGGCGCGCCGTAGGTGAAGGCATTGTACATGGCGGGGAACTTGGCTTTTACGTCCTCCTCCCCCAGGCCCACCATTTCGAAGGCCTTGACCATGATTTCGGGATCGTGGTTTCGGACGGCACCGGAGGCGCACTCGTAGCCGTTGCAGACCAGGTCGTACTGGTTGGCATTGATGGCCAGCAGCTTCTCGGTATTGCCCTCGGCATCCTCCAGGGCCTTCAGGCCACCCTGGGGCATGGAGAAGGGGTTGTGGCAGAATTCCAGAGCGCCGGACTCTTCGCCGATTTCGTACATGGGGAAGTCCACGATCCAGCAAAGAGCATACTGCTCCTCGTCAAAGTGGCCGGGGACCCGTTTGCCCAGCATGGTGCGGATCACGCCGGCGGTCTTCTGGGCGGCAGCCTTCTTGCCGGCGGCCATGCAGACGAAGGAGCCGGGCTTCAGATTCAGCTTCTCAGTCAGGGCCGGGGCGCAGTCTCCCAGGAACTTGGAAATGCCGCCGGTGAGGGCACCGTTCTCGTCTACCTTGAACCAGCAGGCCTTGTTGCCGGTCTGGACTTCCACATCGGCCAGGAGTTTGTCGATCCATTTCCGGGCCTGGGCGAAGTTGTCCACGCTGACCGCCTTGACGGTAGCGCCCTCGAAGGGGCCGAAGCCGCAGCCCTGGACAAGATCGGAAATGTCCTGGATCTCCAGGTCGATCCGCAGGTCGGGCTTGTCGGAGCCATAGCGCTCCATGGCCTCGTTATAGGGAATGTGCCGCCAGGGTGCCTGGGCGACTCTCTTGTATTTGCCGAACTTCTCGTAGACAGGCTGCAGGACGGTCTCCAGGGTCTCCAGCACATCCTCTTGAGAGGCGAAGGCCATCTCCATATCCAGCTGGTAGAATTCGCCGGGGGTCCGGTCTGCCCGGGCGTCCTCATCCCGGAAGCAGGGGGCAATCTGGAAATACTTATCGAATCCGGAGGTCATCAGCAGCTGCTTGAACTGCTGAGGAGCCTGGGGCAGAGCGTAGAACTTGCCGGGATGGTTCCGGGCGGGAACCAGATAGTCACGGGCACCTTCGGGGCTGGAGGAGGTCAGGATGGGGGTGGTGATCTCCAGGAAGCCCAGGTCGGTCATGCGCTTGCGCAGCTCGGCCACCACCTGGCAGCGGAGGACGATGTTGGACTTGACGGCGGGATTCCGCAGGTCCAGGAACCGGTACTTCAGACGGGTATTCTCGTCAGCGTCCCGGCTCTTGTTGATCTCAAAGGGCAGCTGGTTGTGGAAGCACTTGCCCAGCACCTCGATTTTCTCGGGGACCACTTCGATCTCGCCGGTGGGGAGCTTGGGATTCTTGCTCTCCCGCTCCCGGACCACGCCGGTAACGGAAACGGTGGACTCCTTGTTGATGCCCTTGACCACCTTCATCATGTCCTCGGTCTCCACCACCACCTGGGTGGTGCCGTAGTAGTCCCGCAGGACCAGGAAGGCAAAGTTGGAACCGACCTCACGGACGTTTTCCAGCCAGCCAACAATGGTCACATGTTTCCCCGCGTCCGCGAGCCGCAGCTCACCGCAGGTATTCGTTCTGGATTGCTTCATAAGAAGGCCTCTCTTATTTCTAAATTTAACGTTGGTATTTTCTCACAAACGGGGGAAAAAGTCAAGGGATGTGCCGGGAAAATCCGCAGCTGCCGGAATAGACATCCAATAGCTTTGTGATAATGGTCTGCACATTGTAGCCATCCAGAGCCTTGGGGCTGCCGGAGCAGACGGGAGCGTTCAGCACCGCCTCCGCCCAGGCGCTGTCCGGAGATGCCAGACTCAGCCGGACGCAATTCTGGCAGGCTACATCTTCCGGCACCGCGTCGGAAAAGACGCACTTCACCCCCTGAACCTGGGCCTCAATGGCAACCAAAGGCAGGGCCTCGGAGTGAGAGGTCATGAGGAAGCAGTCCATGGCGGCTAAGATAGCGTCCGCGTCCCGGCGTTCCCCGGCCAGTATCAGAGCGTCCGCCATGCCCAGCTCCGCCGCCTGCCGCCGCAGCAGGTCTGCCCGGCCGGCCTGGTCAGCGCCAACGATCAGCAGTTTGGCATCCGGCCTGGATTTTTGGACTTCCCGGAGGATGGACAGCATCCGCTCCTGGTTTTTCACCGGATGGAGCCGCCCTACGGTACCCAGGAGGAAGGCATCCTCCGGAATGCCGAAGAGGGACCGGAGCTCCTCCCGACTGTACCGCTGGGAGCGGATCCGGTCAAAATCCAGGCCGTTGGGGATGCAAAGTACCCGGTCCGTATGGAAGCGGGCCCCAATTTCCTTTGCGTAGTCCGATGTCAGACCGCAGAAGGTCAGCCCGTCATCGCTGAGGGATTGCAGCAGCGCCGTGTTTTTTTGCCCCAGCATGCTGAGATTCCGCTCCAGGGCTGCATGGAAGGAGTAAAACATCCGGCTTCGGGGGAAGCCCAATCGGTCCATGTGATCCGGGAAGGCGTGAAAATGGATCACATCCGGCTGAAATTCCCGGATGACCTTATTGAATCTCCGGTAGAGCCCCACTCCCCGGGCGGCCTTTTTGGCAGCCAGACCCAGCTTAGACGCCCCGGAGCATGGCCACAGAGTCACCATAGGGATGCCCTGCTCCTCCAGACCACGGGTCAGGAAGGACTCCGTCCGGTAATCCTGCACCAGCAGCACCTGAGCCCCCCGCTGCCGCAGCTGGCCCAGATATTCGGCCACAACGGTCTCTGCCCCGCCGACAGGGAGAGAGTAGATATAGTAAAGAATGCGCATAGATCCACCTCGCTTTTGGGGCTATGGTAGCATACTTGGGCGGGGATTGCAAGATGCGGTTTGGAAGTGGGGCGGGGAGCACAGCGCGAAAGCTCTGACGAATTTACCATTAGGTATATATAACAAAACAACATAGTATAATTTAGTTCATGTAACATATTTGAATTCGCAGTCTCTGTGCTATACTAAAATGGAAATCTGAACAAGTAAAAAATCGTAAGATATCTTTTTATTTGTTTTTACAGATACGTCAAAAATGAAAGGGTGTGCAAAAACGATGAAAGTTCAATTGCCTTATGGAAGGACACATATGATTGCGGAAATTCCGGATAATCGGATTCAAGCTGTTTTGCGTAGCCGTTTGGAATCCTATGCGCCGCCAGCTGATGAAGCCAAGCTGGTGGAGGCGGCTTTGCAAAAACCCATAGGCAGTCGGCCGCTGGAAGAAATTGCGGTAGGAAAAGAAAAGGTGGTACTTATAGCCAGCGACCATACTCGTCCTGTACCAAGCAAGCTGCTGGTGCCCCCTATGCTCAATGCCATCCGGAAAGGGAATCCGGATGCGAAAATAACGATTCTTATTGCTACCGGTTGCCACAGAAATACCACGAAAGCTGAACTAGAAGAAAAATTTGGCCCGGAATTGGTGGCAAAAGAAGAAATTGTTGTGCATGACTGCATGGATGAGGCTAACCTTGTCACCTTGGGGACGCTTCCATCCGACGGCGTTTTAAGAATTAATCGTTTGGCAGCTGAAGCTGATCTGCTGCTAAGCGAAGGCTTTATTGAGCCTCATTTCTTTGCGGGCTTCTCTGGAGGCCGGAAAAGCATTCTTCCGGGAATTGCATCAAGGGAAACCGTATATTGGAATCACAATGCTGCATTTATCCACGACATGCATTCCCGTACTGGCATTTTAGAGGGAAACCTAATTCATCGGGATATGATTTATGCCGCGAAAAAAGCTGGATTGGCCTTTATTTGCAATGTGGTGATCAATAGTAAGCACCAGGTGATTGGAGCCTTTGCGGGCGACTGTGAAGCTGCACATGAAGCGGGAGCCGCCTTTGTCAAAGAACTTTGCATGTGTGAGACAGCGCCTGCAGACATAGTAATTACCACAAACAATGGATATCCTCTGGATCAGAATATCTACCAGACAGTAAAAGGCATGTCTACCACCGAAGCCGCCTGCAAACCGGGCGGTGTGATTATTATGGTTGCAGGATGCGAAGACGGTCACGGAGGCGATGGATTTGCTGCCACTTTTGCATCCGGAATTCCAGCCGCAGATATTCTTGCTCAAATTGAAGCTACCCATGCTGCAGACACACAACCGGATCAATGGCAAAGTCAAATCTTTGCGCGAATTCTTTCTAAGTTTTCCGTAGTTCTCGTTTCCCATTCTGACCCAGCGCTGGTAAGAAAGATGCAAATGCATCCGGCCAAGAATGTGGAAGAAGCTTTGGAGATTGCGTATGACCTCTTGGGCAGACAAGGATCCATTACTGTGATTCCAGAGGGCATATCCACAATCATCTGCTGAGGAAACGCCAATGGAAATCAGTCGTTCTACAGCGATGCGTATTGTTACAGAACTTAGTGAAATCATTAGCCAAAAGGTCAATCTTATGGATGAGAAGGGGATAATCATTGCCAGTACTGATCCAGAGCGCATCGGTACGCTCCACGTAGGAAGCCAGGAAGTGTTGGAAAAGAAAATATCTGCTCTGGTCATACACAATGATGACGAATACCCTGGAAGTAAGGCTGGTTTGAATCTACCTATAGAAATGGACGGACGGTATATAGGTGTGGTTGGCATTACGGGAAGGTACGAGAGCATTGAAAAATATGGACGTATCATTAAAAAAATGACTGAAATCCTTCTTTTGGATGATTATCTAAAAGAGCAAAAGCATTTGGTAAAAAGTGTGCGTTCCCGGTACATTCAGGAGTGGATCGCTGATTTGGATGAGACTAATATTTCGAGTTTTGCATCCAGAGGCATTGCGCTAGGGATTGATATTACTATTCCTAGACGCGTAATGACATTTACCCCAGTACCTGAACTAGAAGCTACTTTAGAGAGCCAACAGCTTTTGAATCAGGCAGAGCGGACTTTCCAGAACATATTAAAAGAAATTCCCGGATGCTTAATGGTGCTGAACGGGAAACAACTTCTGTGTCTCGTCCCCGACAGAACGGATCGCGAATTGCTGCGGTTAGCCAATGAACTATCCGGTGCGGTGAAACAGCTGTGTGGGCTACATATGGCAGTGGGAATGGATTCACAACCGGTTTTTAATGAGTCCTTAGCAGAGGGCTGTCTCCGTGCAGAAAAAGCATTGAGAAGCAGCATTTTGACGGTTGAACATCCACCGATATTCTATAAGGATATCAATTTGGAGATTTTTATCCGGGACATTCCCATTAAATTAAAGCAGGAATATATTGAGAAGGTCTTTCAAAACTGTACACAAGTTGAACGCGGTGCCTATATGCGAATCTTAAAGGTTTTATATGCTTGCAACGGCTCCATTCAACAGACTGCACAGCAATTATTCCTCCATAAAAACACGCTCCAGTACAAGCTAAATAAACTCTATACTCTCACCGGCATCAATCCCCGCACTGCGGAAGGAACGGCGCTTTATTATTTGGCAATTGCGTTCAATGAAACGCTGGATTGAGAAAAAGCATTGTTGTTACTGGGAACGAAAGTTTGCAGATAAACTTGTTCGTTATAATATATAAAAATCTGATTTTATTTCCTATAATAAATGTGCAAGTAAACGAATCATGAATTGAAAAAGGTATTGCCTATGAAAATTATAATTGCAATGGATTCCTTTAAAGGAAGTCTTTCATCTATGGATGTCGTAAACAGTGTCGCAAAAGGCATCCGCAAAGTTCTACCGGAGGCAGAGTTGGTGACACTCCCCATTGCTGATGGAGGAGAAGGAACTGTAGACACATTTCTATCCGCCATGGGTGGAAGAAAGTATCAAGTTTCTGTTTCTGATCCTATTGGTCGTACTACTGCTGCAACCTATTGTGTGCTGCCTGATGGCACTGCAGTAATCGAAATGGCACAAGCCAGTGGCTTGACGCTGTTGAAGGAAGATGAGCTGGATCCTCTGCGCACTTCTACTTACGGTACAGGTGAACTGATTTCTCATGCTCTGGACCAAGGTTGCCGCCGATTTATCGTTGGTATAGGAGGTAGCGCTACAAATGACGGTGGCGCGGGTATGGCTCAGGCGCTGGGCGTCCAACTCTTTGACAGGCAGGGAAATATTCTCCCGCCTGGAGGAGCTGCGTTGGCGTACTTAGATAAAATCGACTGTTCAAAAAAAGATTCTCGGCTTTCAGAATCTACCTTTATGGTTGCCTGTGATGTAACGAATCCATTGTGCGGTCCTCAGGGGGCTGCAGCTGTGTATGGCCCTCAGAAGGGAGCAAATAAAGAGGACATCGCTATTTTGGACGATGCGCTTATGCACTATGCCCATGTTTTGAATACGCAGTTGGGGATAGACATTGCGTTGCGTCCTGGAGCGGGGGCTGCAGGCGGATTGGGTGCGGGACTGATGGCGTTTTGCGGAGCTAAGGTAGCACCTGGTATTCAGACAATCCTGGATGCTGTAAAATTTGAAAGCTTGTTAGAAAATGCGGATCTTGTGATCACAGGTGAAGGACGTATTGATGCTCAGTCATTTTGTGGAAAAGTTCCATTTGGAGTCGCAAAACGTACAAAAGCAGTCAAAAACATACCGGTAATTGCTGTAGTAGGCTGCGTTGGCGAAGGGGCCGAAAGCATACATGACGCGGGGGTCGATGCCATATTACCTATTACAGACAAGCCTATGACATTGCAGTATTCCATGGAAAATGCCGATATGTTATTGCAAGCTACAGCCATTCGGCTCATCCATCTTTTGCAGTCTGGCAGCGTTATGGTGTTCTGAGCTTCCATCCTTACTTATGTATTCGAAGAAATCAGACAAAAGGATTTCTTGAATAAAAAACTCTATATTTTTAAAAAGAAAGGGAAGATATCTATGAAGAATTGGTTAAGGGATAATGCAAAACGCATGCTCCTGATTTCTCTCGTGCTGATGATTGTGAGCATGATAGCCACAAATATCATTCAGACCAATGGCGGTACTATTGAGGTAAAAACAATCTCCTTCGAAAGTATTTCCGGACATACTTTGAGCGCGAAGCTTTTTATTCCGGAGAACGCCACGGAAGAAACTCCTGCACCGACAGTGGTATACGCACATGGCTGGTATAACAACAAGGAAAACGGTGATATGTTCGCTATAGAATATGCGCGGCGTGGTTATGTTGTAATGACCATTGATATGTATTCTCACGGCAACTCTGAAAATCTGACCAATACGGAGACAGCTCACGGCGCATATGGACTGTATGACGCATGCTTCTATGTGTCTTCTCTGCCTTATGTTGATAGCACAAAGATTATCGCCAGCGGTCATTCTGCCGGCTCCAATGCTGTCAGCAAAGCGGTTGTAATTGACAATGAAAAACAGACCAATCTGATTGCGGGCTGCTTGCTGATTTCCTACGACCCTGTGGTGATGGACACCTCAAACGGTAATAAGGACACCTTTGGCGTCAAGGTGGGGAGCAATGGGGAATACAACAATATCTATGGTTCCCGTGATACTGCTTTGATTGCTGGCCGTTACGACGATTATTTCTTCACAGTAAAAGATAACAACGTTCCTCAGACCGCAACGCGTGATTATGTTGCTACAACTATGGCTAAGGCGTTTGTAACCTGTGGCAAGCCCGATACTTTCGATGGCGATGCTGTAGTTCCTGGCAACTGGTACACCTCCACTGTTGATGGAAAAGAAACCGTTCGCATTATTTATACCCCCTCTACGATCCATGCCCAGACTTGGTTTAGCTCTGAGACAGCTGCTGCAGGCATTAACTTCCTACAGAGCCGTTTCCCAACTGGAATTTCCATTGATGAAAATGAACAGATCTGGCAGATCAAGACATTGTTTAATGCCATTGGCCTGATTGGTTTCTGGATGTTCTTGGCCTTCTTTGCGATTGCATTGCTGGACTGCCGTTGCTTTGAGCAGCTGAAGAATCCGATTGCTATGCGCAAGACTGCAGGAAAAACAGATCTGATTTGGTCTTTGGGTACTTCGGCCATTAAGATTGCAATTTCTATTGCCATCATCTGGACGATTATGAATAGCACGATGTACAGCCGCATCGATCCTATCTGGAAGCAGAAGAATACATTCTGTATCGCTGCATGGGCTGCCTATAATGGTGTTGTCATTTTGGCCACCTTCTTCGCATGGTATTTTTGCTACGCAAAGAAAACTGGAGTCGATCTGCGCGAAACCGGTTTGATTTTGCCTAAAAAGGATATTGTTGCAACCATTGGCATTGCTTTTGTTACTGTGGTTTGTGCCTGGTGGATCGTATTCTTTGCGGATTACTTCTTCCAGACTGACTTCCGCTTTTGGCAGTGGTCCATCAAGGCTTTCCCGGCATATAAGATCAAAGATACATTGGCATTTCTACCCCTGTTCCTGCTTTTCTTTATTGCTAACTCGATTGCCATTAATGTTCAGGGCTATAGTTCTACCCTCGGCAAGAATGAGAATCTGAATCTGCTTATTCTGGCCCTTCTGAACTGCCTGGCTCCTCTGCTGATCATCATTGTCCAGTATACTACCTTCGTATCCACTGGTTTCCAAAAGTGGGGAGTTGGTGCTATGGCGCGTATTCCTACATGGCTGCATACTGCTGTGCTGATCCTGTTTATTACTCCCTACATTACCCGCGCTATCTACAAGCGTACTCGTAACCCCTATATTGGTGGCATCATTAATGCCATTCTGGTATTGCTGTGCATGTGCATGAATTCTACAACTTTGTTGGGCGCATAAGGTAGTTCCTCCCTCTGCCTTTGCGTTCCTCCCCAAGGGGCTGCCTCAAAGTGATTCTTCGAAATCATCAGAGGCGGCCCCTTTCACAATCTCTGTGAATTTTTTGAAAACCTATTGATTTTTGAGTTAGCCGGTGCTATATTCTAGGCGTCGGTTTGCGATAGCTAACTGAAAGATACAGATTAGGAGGAACCAATATGAAAAAAATTGGCTTGTTTGGTGCCGGTGTACTGTTTGGCACCGTTGGTCTGAAGATCCTGGGCAGCAAGGATGCGCAGAAGGTCTATGCCCACACCACTGCCGCGGCTCTGCGTGCCAAGGACAGCGTGATGAAGGCTGTGACCACCATTCGGGAAAGCGCCGAGGATGTTTATGCTGACGCTCAGGACATCAATGAGGCCCGGGCCGAGAAGGCTGCCGAGGCTGTCATTGCGGATGCTCCTGCGGAAGGTTGATGAAAGGCCGCTGCTTTGCAGCGGCTTTCCTTTGGAGAGCAGAATATGAAATGCAGCATTTTACATGAATCCAGCGGTCGGATGCGGGTGCATCTGCACTGCGGCAGAATGACCCTGCGTCAGGCGGACGTGCTGGAATACTATTTGAAGAATGAGCCGGGGGTCCTGGATGTTACGGTTTTTGACCGGACCCAGGACGCGGTGATCCGTTACCGGCAGGACCGGTCCGGAGTCATCGGCGCACTGGCTCGGTTTTCCTTTGCCGGGGCGGAGAAGCTGGACCTGGTGCCGGACCACACGGCCCGGGCCATCAACCGGGAGTTTGAGGAGAAGCTGATCTTCACCCTGTGCCGCAGAGCCTGCAACCGGCTCTTCCTGCCCCTGCCCGTGGCGGCGGCCATTGCGGCGGTGAAGTCTTTAAAATACATCAAGGAAGGCCTGAAGGCATTGCTTCACGGCAAGCTGACGGTGGCGGTGCTGGATGCCACTGCCGTAACGGTTTCCATGGTCCGGGGGGACTTTGATACTGCCGGATCCGTTATGTTCATGCTCCGCCTGGGTGAGATCCTGGAGGAGTGGACCCACAAGAAGTCCGTGGCGGATCTGGCCGGAGCCATGGCCCTCCAGGTGGAAAACGTCTGGCTGAAAACCGGTGAGACGGAGGTGCTGGTGCCTGTAGGGCAGGTCCGGGTGGGGGATCAGATCGTGATCCGCACCGGCAGCCTGATTCCTTTGGACGGCAAGGTCTTGTCCGGAGAGGCCATGGTGAACCAGTCCTCCATGACGGGGGAATCTCAGCCCGTTGCCAAGGGCCCCGGCAGCTTTGTCTATGCCGGTACTGTGGCAGAGGAGGGGGAGTGCGTTGTCCGGGTGGAGAAGGCCATGGGCAGCGGCCGGTATGACCGGATCGTGAAGATGATCGAGGAATCCGAGAAGCTCAAGTCCTCTGCCGAGGCCAGCGCCTCCCATCTGGCGGACAAGCTGGTTCCCTACACCCTGGGAGGTACGGCTCTGACGTACCTCGTTACCCGGAATGTAACGAAAACGCTTGCCGTTCTGATGGTGGACTTCTCCTGCGCGCTGAAGCTGGCTATGCCCATTGCGGTTCTCAGTGCCATGCGGGAAAGCGCCCAGTTCCACATCTCTGTCAAAGGCGGCCGGTTCCTGGAGAACATGGCCAAGGCGGATACCATTGTTTTCGATAAGACCGGTACCCTGACCTATGCTACCCCCACGGTGGCCCAAATTGTGCCCTTCGGTGGCCGGTCTGCCCCTGAAATGCTTCGCCTGGCGGCCTGCCTGGAGGAGCACTATCCCCACTCCATTGCCAACGCCGTGGTGGCGGAGGCCAAGAAGCGGGGCCTGGACCATCAGGAGTACCATTCCCAAGTGCAATATATTGTGGCCCACGGCATCTCCAGTATGGTGGACGGACACAAGGTGATTATCGGCAGCGCCCATTTTGTCTTTGATGATGAGCACTGTGTGGTGCCGGAAGAGGAGCGGGATCGGTTCGATGCTCTGGATCCCAGCTATTCCCATTTGTATCTGTGCATTGGCGGAAGTCTGGCGGCGGTGCTGTGCATCTCTGATCCTCTGCGGGCAGAGGCTCCTGAGGCCATCAAAGCTCTGCATGACTGCGGCATTGCCAATGTGGTGATGATGACCGGCGATAACCACCGGACTGCCCAGGCTGTGGCCAAGGCGGTTGGTGTGGATGAGGTCCACGCCGAGGTCCTGCCCGAGGATAAGGCGAACTTTATCCGCCAGGCCCGGCAGCGGGGCCATGTGGTGATCATGGTGGGTGACGGCGTCAATGACAGCCCTGCCCTTTCCGAGGCAGATGTGGGCATTGCTATCTCCACCGGGGCGGCCATTGCCCAGGAGATCGCGGACATCACCGTCTCTTCTGAGGACCTGATGGCGCTTGTCACTCTGCGGAAGCTCAGCTGTGCCCTGATGGACCGGATCCATGCCAATTACCGGTTCATCATCGGTTTCAACTGCGGCCTCATCGGCCTGGGCCTGGCAGGTATCCTGCCGCCCACCACCTCGGCTCTGCTGCACAATACCTCTACCCTGGCGATCAGCATGAAGAGTATGACGAATCTGCTGTAGGGGTGTAGAGAAGGTAAACGCACAATCATAAGTATCCTGCCAAAACAAACTGCGGGGCTCCGGATTACGGAGCCCCGTTGGTCATATTTCAATCTTCCTAATGATGTGCCAGTTGGCTCTGCCAAAAGTAAAGTCTCATCGTTTTTGCCTCACACATTGGGCATCGTACCCATTGTTTTTCTTCTTTATCGCCCTCGCTCATGTCCTCGCTTCCTTCCTGTACACGGATTCCATCTGATGAATGAAGCGGTCAATGTGGGCATCCAATAGGGATAAAACCTGTTCTTGCTCTGCACCACTGTCAGAAACGCTGTACAGCAGGAACATCGGGCCATAAAACTCCAGCGCAAGATGCTGTGCGGCTTCCTCAGAATCAGTCAGGCCACGGAAAATCGCTGCCATATAATCCACAGGGCCGGTGGCAAGGTATTTCTGGTAGAGCTGCGCCATTTCGGGGTCACGGTACTGCTCCAGCGTCAGCATTTTGCGGAAGCGGGAAGAAAAATCTTCCTCCGTCCAATGCAGGAACTGGGCTTTGCTGTATGCACGAACCTTTTCAACCGGCGTTTTCTGATAAGCCGCCACGATTTCGGTAAGATTACCCTCCGGCATTTCAAACTGCTTTGCCCGTTCATAGTCCGTTTCATTCATCCGTTCCACGATTCGATTCAAAATCTCCTGTTTGCTGGTGTAGTGCTTGTACAGAGCAGCCTTTGTAAAACCAAGCTGCTTTGCAATATCGTTCATGGATGTTCCAAGGTAGCCTTTCTCTGCAAACAGCTCCAAGGCTGTTTCCATGATCCGCTCTTTCGTATTTTCAGCCATAATTATCCTCCTTTATAGCAGTAAGCTCGATCTGGTTGCCCTCAATTCCAATGATACAGCTTTCATAGTAACCGTCACCGGTCATTCTTGGCCCGCTGGCAACAGGGTATCCGTCATCACGTAGTCTTTGCGTCAGTTCATCAACGGCCTGTTTGCTTCCAAGGCGAAATGCAATATGAATATACCCTGTACGGTCTAATGCTTTTTTGCTTATTGTCATCTGCGGCTTGGTCATGAGTTCCAGCCTTGCACCGTCATCAAATGAGAGGAAATAAGAACGAAAATCAGTTACCTTGTTATGGTAGCCCTCATTCGCCGCTGCATTGAAATAATGAACAAAGAAATTCTTTGCTTTCTCTAAGTCATTCACATACATTGCAATATGCTCTATACGCATGGTCAATCCTCCTATCCCGGCTATCCCTGATGATCGGGATGCAGTGCGGAAACGCCCAAGACAAAAAGAGTCATCAGGTCAAAATCAATGTCCTGACCGTTGATTTTGAAGAAAGCTGGGAAAGTGCAGAGCTTTTGAAAACCGAATTTCTCATAGAGCCGAATAGCACGGGTGTTATCACTGCGCACTTCCAGATTCAACTGTTCAAAACCGTTCGCTTCCGCAAATTTCAGAATCTCCTGCATCAGCGCAGAGGCAACGCCGCAGCCCCACCATGCTTTTCGCACAGCGATGCCAAATTCGCCCCGGTGATTCATACGCCGCGGCAAACGGTTCAGACTGGCATCACCAATGATCTCCCCATTCGCCCTTGCTATAAACAATACAGTATCACGGGAATTTTCCTGTTCGGCAAGCTGTTTTGCCTTTTCTTCGACATGGATATGGATATCCTCTGCGCCGAAGCTGAGGTTATCCGTCTCTCCGCCAATGGCTTTCGTGTAATCGAGCAGCAAAGCCGCATCTTGCGGCTTTGCCTGTTCAATCATAAATTGTTTCATTGTGCACTCTTCGTTTTCGGTCAATAGTTCAAAACCACCACACTTGGGACACAACATAATCAATTCCTCCATTTTTACTTTTTGATTCAAAAGTATATTTCACTAATTTTATGCTTTTTGAAAATTTCTCAAAATCCAATCGTCCAAAAACCGCATCTGCTGCTCAGTATGGAACCAATGCTCACCGCCCTGCATAATGGTGAGTTCTGCACCAACTCGCTTTGCGAAAGCTGATATGATTTCCAGATCAGTCAGAGTGTCATGCTCGCCATACAAAATACGGGTGGGAACCTGCCACACGATGGGATGCCCCCGCACATAGCACAGATACGACCATGACAGAGTTTCACCGAACCGGGTGGGAATTTCCGATTTCTCTGCAAGCTCCCGCTCGGTTACGTTTGCCCACATCATCATGTTGCCGATCAGCTTCTCCATATCCACCACGGGGGAGATGAAGCGTGCTTGGTCGATCAACGTCCCATCCAGCGAGGACATAGAAAAGAACGCACCAATGCTGTTCGCAATGAGCGTGAGATGATCACAGCGCTTCCGCTGTTCCGCAAAAAACTGTGGAAATTCCTCTCTGGCCTCCCATGGGGTCTGTGCGTGGTAATCAAAACCGACGACTTCTGCTTCGGGAAACAAACCTCTATAGTGTTCGGCTTCCTCCGCCGAACCGCCCTTTCCATGGACATATACAATCTTATTCTTCATAAACAACTCCCTTCAAGCATTGCTGACATGGTTTCTATTGCGTTTACCATTCAAAAGCAAAAGACGCAATACAAACCGATCAACTCGGATTGCACTGCGTCTTAGCGTCTGGCGTACTGTTCCGGCAATCTACCCAGATATGACCACTCGGTTACAGTATCTATTATAGTTACCGAATGGTTACTTGTCAAGAGGCAACCAATCAAAAGGTCTATCGTACCAGCTACAAGGCGAAACTGAAAGCATTTTGCAGTTCTGTTATCCCCAAATACGAAAAGCCTCTGCCGAGAAAAATCCCGGCAGAGGCTTTTGTCGTTATGACCCTTATATACGAAAAGGTGTTTATGGGGAAATCAGCCCAGACTCAGCTGCCCATCCACGCAGTCCACGGTGACCGTGGAGCCGGTGGTGATGCTTCCCTCCAGCAGCTTCTTGCTCAGCATGGTCTCTACTGTATGCTGCACATAGCGGCGGAGAGGACGGGCACCAAACTCGGGATCGTAGGCTTCGTCTACAATGAAGGCCTTGGCGGCATCGGTGAGGCGGCAAACAATCTGCTGGTCCGCCAGACGCTGATTGAGCTTGCCGATCTGCAGGTCGATGATCTTGGTGATGTTGTCCTTGGTCAAGGGCTTGTAGAAGACGATTTCGTCCAGCCGGTTCAGGAACTCGGGACGGAAGGACCGATGCAGCAGAGCCATGACCCGCTCTTTGGCGTCCTCGGCGATTTCACCGTCAGGCTTGATGCCGCCCAGCAGCTCCTGAGAGCCCAGGTTGGAGGTTAGGATCAGGATGGTGTTCTTGAAGTCCACGGTGCGGCCCTGAGAGTCGGTGATCCGACCGTCGTCCAGCACCTGCAACAGGATGTTGAACACATCGGGATGGGCCTTCTCTACTTCATCGAAGAGGACCACGCTATAGGGCTTCCTGCGGACAGCCTCGGTCAACTGGCCGCCTTCCTCATAGCCCACGTATCCGGGAGGCGCTCCGATGAGCCGGGAGACGGAGAACTTCTCCATATATTCGGACATATCGATCCGCACCAGGTTGTTCTCGTCGTCAAACAGAGCCTCGGCCAAAGCCTTGGCAAGCTCTGTCTTACCTACGCCCGTGGGGCCCAGGAACAGAAAGGAGCCGATAGGACGGTTGGGGTCCTGAATACCGGCACGGCTGCGCTGGATGGCTTCGGTAACGGAGCGGACAGCCTCGTCTTGGCCGACCACACGCTTGTGGAGGATCGTCTCCAGATTCAGCAGCTTCTCCCGCTCCCCCTGAACCAGACGGCTGACGGGAATGCCGGTCCACCGCTCCACAATTTTGGCGATCTCCTCGTCGGTGACCTTGTCCCGAAGAAGAGCACCGTCAGAACCCTTCTGGATGCAGCGCTCCTGCTCCTCCAGCTCTTTCTGAGCCTGAGGCAGCTTGCCGTATTTCAGCTCGGCAGCCTTGCCCAGGTCATAGCTTTGCTCGGCAGCCTCGATTTGCCTGTTCAGCTCCTCGATTTGTTCCCGGAGCTGCTGGGTTTTCCCAATGGCGTTCTTCTCGTTGTCCCACTGGGCCTTCTTGGTCTTGAAGTCGTCCTGGGCTTCCGCCAGCTCCTTCTGAATCTGAGCCAGACGGCTCTTGCTGAGCTCGTCTTCTTCCTTCTTCAGGGACTCTTCCTCAATTTGCAGCTGAATGATCTTCCGGTTGATGGTGTCCAGCTCTGTGGGCATGGAGTCCATCTCGGTCCGCAGCTGGGCGCAGGCCTCATCGATCAGGTCGATGGCCTTGTCCGGCAGAAAACGGTCGGTGATATACCGGTGGGACAGGGTGGCGGCGGCAATGATGGCGGGATCCGTGATCTTCACGCCGTGGAAGACCTCATACCGTTCCTTCAGGCCACGGAGAATAGCGATGGTGTCCTCCACAGTAGGCTCGTTGACCATGACCGGCTGGAACCGGCGCTCCAGGGCCGGGTCCTTCTCAATATATTGGCGGTACTCGTCCAAAGTGGTTGCGCCGATGCAGTGCAATTCACCCCGGGCCAGCATGGGCTTTAAGAGGTTGCCGGCATCCATGCTGCCCTCGGTCTTACCGGCACCCACAATGGTGTGCAATTCATCAATGAACAGCAGAATCTGGCCTTCGGACTTTTTCACTTCGTTCAGAACGGCTTTCAACCGCTCCTCAAATTCGCCGCGGTATTTGGCACCGGCTACCAGAGCGCCCATATCCAGAGAGAAGATGCTCTTGTCCTGCAGGGACTTGGGCACTTCCTTCTTGACGATCCGCTGGGCCAGGCCCTCTACAATGGCGGTCTTGCCGACGCCGGGCTCACCAATGAGGACAGGGTTGTTTTTTGTCTTCCGGGACAGGATCCGGACCACATTCCGGATCTCCTCATCACGGCCGATCACCGGGTCCATCTTCTGCTCCCGGGCCTTCTTTACCAGGTCTGTGCCGTATTTCTCCAGAGCATCATAGGTGCCCTCGGGGCTGTCGGTTGTGACTCGCTGGTTGCCCCGGACGGCCTGAAGGGCCTGGAGAACCGCTTCCTTGGTGATGCGGTAGTCAGAGAAGAGCCGGGCAACGCCGCCTTGGGCATTTTCCAGCAGTCCTAAGAGCAGGTGCTCTACGGACACATATTCATCCTTCATGGTTTTTGCCTGATTCTCGGCTGCGTTCAAGGCGGAAACCAGGCTGGAATCGGCGTTGATCCGGTCAAAGTCTACGCTGCCGCTGATGCTGGGAAGCTTCTGCAGCTCCGCCTCGGCGGCGGCTTGAAGACTTTCAACGGTTACGTCCATTTTTTTCAAAAGTTGAGGCACCAGCCCGTTTTCCTGCTGCAGGAGAGCCACAAGCAGGTGGATCTGCTCCAGCTGGGGGTTGTGGTTTTGAGTCATCAGCTGTTGAGCGGACTGGATAGCCTCTTTGGATTTAGTGGTATAGATATCGAAATTCATAGCCATCCTTCTTTCTGAAAGGTTAGCACTCTCAACTTGCGAGTGCTAATTTATTTTTGCCTATACTATACCCCTATTTTGAAAAAAGTCAAGGCCGGATCGGGGAAATCACAGATTGTTTACAATTGAGCAGGCTGCACAAATGGCAGCGTATGTTAATAAATCGCTTAATATATATTTAACAAAAAAGTGCTTGCATTTTAGGGACAGTGGAGATATAATAAAGCCATCCAAACGATATCTCTACTTTTTCATTTTCTTACCTCTCTTTTCTCTGGAAACACCCGCCGTGGTCCGGTCAACCGCGGCGGGTGTTTTCGCTTGCCGGATGTGAAAACGTCGAGAAGAGGGGAGAAGAAAAGAAAAATGGAAAAATATGAAAAAACCTCTTGACAAATTCTTTGCCTGGTGGTAATATAAGCAAGCTTTCCCGAGTGAAAGCGGCCTGTACCTTGTAAATTGAATAACGTTAAGACGAACTATTTAACACCTTGGACAATTAAATGGAATTGTTTAAGCGTAAGCGAAAAACAGCCAACGAAAATTCTTGAGTAATAATGCTAGAAGCAGATTATTCAAAAACTTGATTTGAGCCTCGGAAGAGGTTTGGATACAATTTTTTGAGAGTTTGATCCTGGCTCAGGACGAACGCTGGCGGCGTGCCTAACACATGCAAGTCGAACGGAAGCAAAGATTTCGGTTTTTGCTTTAGTGGCGAACGGGTGAGTAACGCGTGAGGAACCTGCCTTTCAGTGGGGGACAACAGTTGGAAACGACTGCTAATACCGCATAATACTTTTGAGTGGCATCACTTAAAAGTCAAAGATTTATTGCTGAAAGATGGCCTCGCGTCTGATTAGCTAGTTGGCGGGGTAACGGCCCACCAAGGCGACGATCAGTAGCCGGACTGAGAGGTTGAACGGCCACATTGGGACTGAGATACGGC
>OGKG01000526.1_pt1 | contig 49526 bp, 39 predicted proteins | sample 1572201 | NCBI WGS metagenome assembly OGKG01 (sample SAMEA2582146, study PRJEB24529) | metagenome | biome: Human gut stool | place: China | collected 2011 | reverse complement strand
TCGTAAATTAAAGATTATGACAGAAGAAATCATTATAGCAGGATTCGGTGGACAAGGAGTTCTTTCCATGGGAAAGATTCTTGCCTACTCCGGAATTATGCAAGATCAGGAAGTTGCTTGGATGCCTTCTTACGGTCCTGAAATGCGTGGTGGTACTGCCAACGTGACCGTTATCCTGAGCGACGAGCGCATCAGCTCACCGATCTTAACAAAATACGATACCGCTATCGTCTTGAACCAACAATCCATGGACAAGTTCGAAAGCATGGTAAAACCGGGTGGTACCTTAATTTATGACCCGAACGGTATTACTCACGAACCGACCAGAAAAGACATCAATATCTACAAAATCGAGGGAACCGCCATTGCCGCAGAGCAAGGTAACCCGAAAGTGTTCAACATGATCGTCCTTGGAGGATTCTTGAAAGTAAAACCGATCGTGAAACTTGACAACGTGGAAAAAGGTTTGCAAAAATCTTTACCCCCTCGTCATCACAAGATGATCCCGATGAACATCGAGGCTATTCAAATGGGAATGGACAACGTTGAAGTTGTAAACCAACTATAAAAACAAAGCCCCGCTCCAGCGGGGCTTTTTAATTCTCTCCTACCAGCACAACGTATATATCACCGCCAAAAGAATACAGATAATATAGGCACAGATATTAAATACTTTATCTGTTTTGAATAACTCGGAAGTCAACACCAAGCCTTTCGGGTCATCGTCGGTTTCACAGGTTGCCAAACTAACCATACCGATTGTTACCATCGTCAACAGGAAGGTGTACATCATCTGATCGAGGAATGGCATTTGTATCGGCAAAAATTTCAGCAACAACGCTACCGGGATAGAAACCAGCACCCCGATAATGGCTCCCCGGTTGGTCGTTTTCTTCCAAAACAATCCCATCAGGAACACTGCCAGAATACCGGGACTCACCAATCCCGTGTACTCTTGAATATACACAAACATCTGATCGAAATTCGCCATCAAAGGAGCGATAAAACCGGCTATAATCAAAGCCGCGGCAGCAGTTAACCGTCCCACGTTTACCAACTTCTTGTGGGAAGCACCGTGATTTATGTAAGGTTTATAAATATCCATCGTGAAAATGGTAGACGTGGAATTTAACATGGAAGCCAACGAAGACACGATCGCCGCCGCCAAAGCCGCGAGAACCAATCCTTTTAATCCCGTGGGAACGAAAGTTCCAATCAGCCACGGGTAAGCCTTGTCATTACCACCCGTCATCTCGAACATCGCCGTTACCGAGGGATCTTTTGTCTCCGTGTACATCACGAAAGCCACGATGCCCGGAATAACCACTATCAACGGAACGATCAATTTCAAGAATGCCGCGAAAGCTATTCCCCTCTGGGCTTCCTTTAATGACTTCGCCGCCAGTGTACGCTGGATGATATATTGATTGAACCCCCAGTAATACAAATTCGCTACCCACAGACCTCCTACCAGAACGGCGATTCCGGGCAAGTTCTTAAATTCCGGGTTATCCTTGGAAATAATCATGTGAAACTTGTCCTCTGCCGTATCCACCACGTGCTTGAAGCCTTCCACCACTCCACCGCCGGGCAACACGTTATCCAAGGCAATCAAAGTTGTAATCACACCGCCGATAATCAATAAAGCGACTTGAATCACATCCGTCCAAGCCACTGCCGACAGCCCCCCGTATATGGAATAAGCGGCCGCCACGAAAGCAAGGCACACGATGGAAGGGATAAACAAGTCCCCGTTGCCCGTACCGATAATCGTGTCTATCGCTTTTGCCCCGAGAAAAAGCACGGATGTCAAGTTGACGAAAACAAACAAAGCAATCCAAAAAACGGCAAGTATCGTTTTCAAATTCTTGGAAAAACGCTTCTCCACGAACTCCGGGATGGTGTATAACCCTTGCTTGATAAAAACAGGCAGGAAAAACTTACCCACGATAATCAACGTCAAGGCGGCCATAAACTCGTAGGAAGCAATAGCCAACCCCACGGCAAAGCCCGAACCGGACATCCCGATAAACTGCTCGGCAGAGATATTAGCCGCTATCAGAGAAGCCCCGATAGCCCACCACGGCAATGATTTACTAGCGAGGAAATAATCCTCCGTTGTCTTTTGTACGCCTTTCTTTCCCCTCGAAACCCACAAACCCACGGCAATAATCATAACAGCATATAGCCCGAAAATGAGATAATCCCAGAATTCAAAATTCGTGTTCAACATCTTTCCAATTATTTAGGTTTGTACTTTAGTAAACTTTCCGCACCCCGTCGCCGATATCCGCCACATAGAACTCGGCATTCAAACCGATCTTGTCATGGTAAATCCCGGCAAGCCTCTCGATAAAATCCTGCACGTTATCCTCTTGCACAAGGCTCACCGTGCAACCGCCGAAACCGCCGCCCGTGATACGGGAACCCAACACACCGGGCAGTTTCTGCCCCTCTTCCGCCAGAGTATCCATCTCCCTGCCGGTGACCTCGTAATCCTCTTTCAACGAACGATGCGAGTCGTTCATCAATTGCCCGAAGCGAGTCAGATCACCTTTTTGGAGCACCTCGATCGCCTCGTTTACCCGTTCGTTTTCCGTCACGGCGTGACGAGCCCTTCTATACACCGTATCGTTCGGCATAAGATACGCCAGTTTCTCGAATGTCACGGGACTGAGATCGCAAAGATGAGCGGTTTTCACTTCCCGGTTGATAGCCGCCAATGCTTGTTCGCACTCGCTTCTCCGTTCGTTATACTTGGAAGTCACCAAATCGTGATTCTTGTTCGAGTTGGTGATCACCAATTTGTAACCGTTAATATTCAAGGGTATCAAATCGTAATCCAACGTGGCACAATCCAGCGCGATGGCATGTTCCTTCTTTCCCATTCCCACGGCAAACTGGTCCATAATCCCGCAATTCATCCCCACGAAATCGTTTTCCGCGTGCTGGGACATTTTTACCAGCTCGACCGTGTCTAAATTCGCTCCCAGCAGATCATTCAGCATATACGCCGTCACCACCTCCATCGAGGCGGAAGAAGAGAGCCCCGCACCACCGGGAATATCCCCGAAATACAATATATCGAAACCCCACGGGTTGAATCCCCGGTTCGCAAATTCTTTCATGACGCCCAAGGGATATTTCACCCACTCGTTCGGTTTACCCGTGAAAGCACTTTCATCCAGCACGCCCTGATACGGCAGATTCATACTGGCAAAACCGCTTTTACGATCACCCCGACGGGCAACCGATAAATAAGTCCCGAAACTCAAGGCACAAGGGAACACCCGTCCCCCGTTATAATCAATATGTTCTCCGATCAGATTCACCCGTCCGGGGGCAAAATAAAGATGTTCCGCCTTTCCCCCGTATATCTCTTGAAATCCCTGTTCCAACACGCTTGTATCCATGGTGTAGAATTTAAAATTTAGAGTTTAAAACGACACGTAACAAGAGCTTTGACAGCTTTTGCACTACCATTGTTTACAAAGTTAAAGTATTTTCTTTAAAATTTTGACGGTACATGAATGAAAATCGTCGTCTATTGCTTACTTTTATGACTCGATAAAAATCACGAACCATGAAACTGAAAGAATATATCTTGAAAAACGAGTGCCTTGAGATTCATGTCTGTAACCTCGGCGGAATCATCAAAAATCTATTTGTCCGTGATTGCAAATGGAAGCAGACGGACGTCGTACTCGGGTTCGATACTGTCGAACAATACGCCGAGCCCGCATACCTGAATAATTACCCGTATTTCGGCGCACTTATCGGACGCTACGGTAACCGGATAAAAGATGCCGCTTTTGAAATAAACGGGCAAACATTCTCTTTAGATAAAAACGACAACGGGAATTGCCTGCATAGCGGTTCGGCAGGATTTGACAAGCGAATTTGGGATGTCGAGCAACCGGATGACGAACACTTGATCCTTCGCCTTACCGATCAAGACGGAGAGGGCGGTTTTCCCGGGACATTGGATGTCACCGTACGGTACTCGATAGAACAAAACGTGTTTCGGGTCATTCACGAGGCAACCTGCGACAAAGCCACCCACGTGAACCTCACGCAACATCCTTACTTCAACCTCAAACCGGATGACGAGAATATAGGAAATCACGAGTTGCACCTGTATTCCCAACGCTATCTCGAAACAACTCCCGATTTGATTCCCACGGGCAATATCCTCCCTGCAGAAAACAAGTACGCTTTCAATTTCAACAAACCGCTTTTCCTTGCCTTACAGGAAGACGGGTTGGACGATTGCTACGTGTACGGGGACCTCGGTGTACCGCAACTCATGGCTGAATTGTCCCACCCGAAGAACGGGATCACGCTCACCATTCTATCCGACTACCCCGGACTGCAAGTATATACCGGCAAACACATCAACGTGCCAAACGGTAAAAACGGTAAACATTACGGGGCTTATTCGGGCATTGCCCTAGAAACACAAATGTTCCCCGACAGTCCTCATCATCCCTCGTTCCCCGCGACATTACTCAAGCCGGGCGAGGTGTATCGTCATAAAACGGTTTACTCGTTCAATTGTTTTAGTGCGGAAGAAGAGGATTGGTTTTAGGGAGTAGTATTTGATATCTCCACGGCTGTATCAAATATCTTTCGTAGTCCCTCCGACCACTCTTTCTTCGTGAGCCACTCTTCATAATTCAAATCATGATTATGTTTTTCAAATACATAAGTAGTGAGATTTGTCTTATTAGCAACATGAAACCGCTCTCGAATATCGTACACGTCCTCTACCGGGACATTAGAATCACGCGTTCCATGGAAGATATAAATCGGCAATGTCAATCTTAACAACCTTGTTTTATTTGGCTCTAGTTGGAAATGCGCCTTAAACCAATTTGACGTCAATTGCATATAATTATCCCGTATCCATTTATTGTCATCCTTACTTATCGCGTCGAGTAAACCTTCATGCAAACCACTCCTCATCATTCCGATATCCTCCGTAGTTATAAAACTGTCATGATTCCGGTCACATTGCTCAAAACCGGTATTCGGGAATAAATAATTTCTATACGCCCGTACCACGGGATTCTCGGAGTTATATTCCTCTGCACTGATCTTTTTATCTCCGTCTTTATCAAAAAATTGATTCACCATAATCATGAGACCGTGACCTTGATTTTGCCATTCAATAACATCATACATATTTTCATGTGCATATCCATGTAAAAAAAGGGCATCCACTTCCACTTTTTCGCGTTCCGCCACCATGGGAGCAATAATAGTTCCCTCGCTTAATCCATAAAGAATAAATTTACAATTCCTTAAATGTTTATCCTTCTTAAGTGAAGAAATCATATTCTCAACATCCTCAGCCTCCCGAAGAGGTGTGTATTTCAAATATTTCAGCGAATCAACTCTTGAAAAGAAAGGCGGTTTCCCATTTTCATCCACGGTTACACCTCGTCTATCGTATGTAAAAAATGCAACGCCACGAGAACAAAATTCTTCAGCAAGGTCATCGTAAAAATTAAAGTTGAATGTACCTTTCCTCAAATTAAGATGATTTTGTGCTCCCGTACCGTGAATAATAAAAACCACAGTGTTAAACGTACCGCTATCAGGCATACATAACCTTCCCAATACTCGTTCCCCATCTGATAACTTATAGATTTTGGTTTCAGACTTAAAAGCGAAACTTTGGATTCCACACAAAATACAAACGAATAAAAGCAATAACCTTCTCATATTAAAACACAATAACGACTTTGTAAAAATAAATAAAAAAACAGAGAATCCCATAATTGCCGCTATAAAAGTAACATCCGGAAGTTTAGAAAAAAATAGAAATACATATTAAACCATTCATTTAATTAATATCTTTGTAGAGATTCTTGCTTTGAGAAAGAAGAGTGTCTGTGAAATAACCATCAAAACATACAACTATGAAAACAGCTATTACATCTATTCTGGTTTTACTTTCTCTATTAACTTTTGGTGAAAACAAATGGACATTTACCGCCAAGGACAAAAAAGTTATAGAGGAAGCGGTTTCTGAAATCCCGGACTCCACTCGTCAACGCTTTGAAAAACGATATAAAGACTGGAAACATGCTTGCGATACAAATCACAGAGTAAAATTAAGCAGCCGCTCTGATGCTTCCAAAGAAGTTGAAGAATATAAAACCTTGATAAAAATGGGTGACATCATCCTTCCACTGCTAATACAAAAAATGAGTGAAGATATCAGCAGAAATTTCTTTGACTTAGTCCCGTACAACGAACTGCAAAAAAATACAGACTTAAAAATAAACGCGCTCATGTCCGAACAGGACAAGGCATACCAGACGGTATTATTCTGGATTATGGATAGATTATCGTCCTCCCGATAGCCACCATCAACTGGTAGTACATGAGCGTGTAATTGATTTTTTCCTGTTCCAATTGCAGTTTGGTATTCGTGACATTGGTAGAACTGGTTAGCAATTCGAGATTCGTGATCGCGCCTTCCCGATAGTTCACTTCCGCTTGGCGATAGGTTTCCTCCGCCACCTTTACTTGGAGTGCAAGCAATTCTATTTTCGTTCTGCTGGAATGAAGGTCGTTATAACAGGCGACTATCTCGTTTTCCACTTGTTTTTCCAACAGACGGATAGCCGCATCGGCTTGAGCCGTGCGGGACTGACCGATGATTTTTTCACTCCGGCGGTTACCGCCATCGTAAATGGGAATGCGCAAAGTAACACCCGCGGTATAATTCATCTTCAAGCGGTCAAGATGGGGCTGGTAACCGTTTTTAGCACCTGCCTGAAAAACAGCCGACAACATTACAATAACAGATAATATACGTCTCATATAATCATTCATTTTGTTTTCAAAAAGAACATGGGAATAATCGCAAGTATCGTGATCACGAATGCCACGTAGAATACATCGTTGATCCCGCTGATATACGCCTCCATATCCACGTGTTCGAGAATATATTCTTTCGCGTAACTGACCGACTCGGAATGTCCCAATCCCCCGTTAGAGGCAAAGAAACGGGCTAACCCGTCAACCGTGTTCGAATAGGTCTGCCCCGTGTAAGCTATCGCCTCGTGATAGCGTTCCGTGTGATAAGTCTGTCGTTGAGTCAACAAGTGACTGAACATCGCCACGCCGAAACTTCCCCCGATTTGCCGCACGATATTCGTGACACTCGATGCCTGTGCCATCTGCCGGTTACCGATTTGCCGGAATGACACGTTCAGCAAAGGGGGATAGAGGATACCCAACCCAACACCCCGCAAATAAAGACTCACCATAATATACCATTTGTCCGTGAGAAAGGAAAACGAGTAGTTCATGTAGAAACTGCTACACAGGAGTATCAGCCCGGTCATAATCACAATCTTGGGATTCACCCACCGCGTCATATTTCCCGCCATGGGCGACGCCACCGCCTGCAGGAATCCCACGGGCAAAAAGAATAACCCGGTCTGGTAAGCCGAATACCCCAGTGAATCCTGCATGTACAAGGGTATCAAGAAAGTACTCCCAAACATCCCGATACCGAAAATAAACACGATCAAGTTCGCCAACGAGAAATTATGATCCTTGAATATCTTCAAGTTAATCATGGGGTTCTTCACGGTCAGTTCCGTGTAAAGAAACAACACGAAACTCACGACCGCCACCCACATACACCCCAACACGAGGGGACTGGACCACCCTTTCGTGTTCGTGCTCGACGTCACCTCCGACAACCCGTACAGGAATACCGGCAGAAAGATCGCCGAAGTGATAAACCCGGGAATATCAAATTTTTTGCTCACTCCCGTCTTGTACTCCCGTTGCACGATCAGCGTGTATATAATACTGAATATCCCGATAGGTATATTCACGAAAAAGATATAATTCCAGTTCAGGTTATCCACGAGATATCCCCCGATAAGCGGCCCGAACGAAACGGACGCCGCCGAAGCTATCGCCCAAAAACCGAGTGCCATCCCCCGTTGCTCAACGGGAAAAACGGTCGTCACGACCGCCATACCCACGGGCATCAGCAACCCGCCTCCCACGCCTTGGATAATACGCCAGAACACGAGTTCCCCGATAGCCGTGGAATTCCCGCACATGAACGAACCGACGGTAAAGACCACCAACGAGAAAACAAAGATGCGCTTATACCCGAAACGGTCGGACAACCACCCCGCCGCGGGAAGTATCGTTGCCATGGAGAGCATATACCCCGTGAGAATCCACTCGGCACTATTCATCGAAGCCCCGAGCGTACCCATAATCACGGGCAGTCCCGTGTTGACCACCGTCGAATCGAGTACCGCCATAAAGGTGGTAAGCATCACGTTAAGCAACACGAGCCATTTATAACATCCTCCCCCGGCAACAGCAGTTTCGCTCATTCCTTCACGATTTTAACGGTTGCCGACATTCCCGATACCAGTTTGACCCGGGCTTTCTGCCCGTCGTCCCCCTCCACCTTGTCAATAGAAATCTTCAGAGGAATACGCTGCGTCACTTTCGTGAAATTACCGGAAGCGTTATTCGGCGGCACGAGAGCGAACTCCGACGCCGTGTTATCCCCGATATAATACACCCGCCCCTCGAAAGTCAGTTTGTCGTAAGCGTCCAGCGTGAATTGGGCTTTTTGTCCCAAGTATATCTCTTTAAACTTCGTCTCTTCAAGATAAACCGCCACCCAGATATCCGTTCCCCGGTTCAAGGTAAACGCCGTCTGTCCCGCCTCGAGCATATCCCCCGGCAACACCCACCTCTTGCCGACGATTCCGTCAGCGGGAGCCAACACCCGATAGTATCCCAACTCCGCACGTGCCGAGGCAATCGTCGCCTCCACGGCACGTATCGCGGCCTCCGCGGCTTTCAATTCCGCCTCGACCGCGGGGAAACGGTCACGGGCTATCTCTGTCTGCAATTTCGAAGCTTTCCATGCCTGTTCCACGTCTTGATATTTCTCGAGCGGAATCACGTTACGCTCGTACTGCGCCTTCGCCCGTTGATAATTCTCGAGGTTCAACTGTTCGGTCAACCGGGCAATATTCAACTCTTTACGAGCCGTCACGAGGCTCACCCGCCGTGAGGCAAGTTGAGCCAATTGCTGTTCTCTTTGCGCTTCTGCTTGACTTACGCGAGCCAAAGCAACGCTATCGTCAAGAGTCAGCAGCAGATCTCCTTGCCGCACGGTATCCCCCTCCATCACGTACAAGCGGGTCACCTGCCCCATCACCTGTGACGAAACACCGATCCGGTACGTGTCGAGATTCGCGTCATCCGTGCTAATATACTTCCTGTAATTCAGCCACCATAGAACAACAGCAACAATGGCCACGATAATAAAAATAATCAAGAATATAATTTTCTTCTTCTCTCCTTTCTTGGAGACTCCTACTGCATCTGCCATATATCGTATTTAGTTTAGTTAGAATACCTCATATAAACGTAGGGCAAATAATTTAGTTATAATAAATTCCACCCGATCACGGACTTTCCCTCTCTAAAGACGAATCTTATCTTAAAATTTAAAATACAGATTCCAGCACATGGAATGTAAAATTACAATACCGGCTATCAAGAATTACGGTATCAATAAAGCCGGCAATATTAAAAACAAATACAATAATCCAATATTGCACTAAACTATTCAACGAAAATTCTTAATATTATCAAATATACTCGTGTAACACAACCAATAAACGGACACTTCCAATTTCACCTAAATACCGATATATCAAATATTAAACTATCAACCACCACAATTACACGTTAAGATAAACAATACCCCTCCCTAAAAAAAATGCCGAATATTGACAATTTTATATGCTTATTGTTGCGAATAACAAAAATTATTTATTTCTTTGTTATCCAATATTGACGCTATTTCGTCAAAAGGGCGTTCTTTGTTACATTGACTTTACACGGAAATTGCCGCTTATTCCCGTTACTTTTGGGATATGTCATAGTTTTGACTCAAACTGTTAAAAGCATGAAGTGAAATGAATATCCACTTTCAGACAAACTAGAATTTTCAAAAATCGGCGTGATGCTGAGTTGGTGTAAAGCAAAGACAGAGAGTGCGGTGGAAGATTGCTAGGGTCTTCCACCATTTTTAAGGATACTTTAATTTGAACTATACACCGATCGGGAAGTTTATTGCACAACACAATAACTTCCCGGTTTATTTTTTATCATGCGACTTGGAAAACCACAGGCATCATTCACGGTCGGTGAATTTTATTTTCACGAATATTATGGAGCATGTATATAAAGATACGAGATATTTCACACCTTATCAAAATGAACAAATTTACGCTGAAAACGGACACTATTATTTTACCTTTAAAACAAATGAACACATAGCCGCACAGCATAGAAGAAGTCAAATTCACTTTCAAAAAAGAATACCGTACACACCCAGACCTCTCCGGCACTCGTCAAATACCCGGTAAATATTTCATTGAAAGGTTTTTTTACCATCATTTTGAATCATTGCCAATCTTTATTAAATTTGCCAGAAAGAGTTCGGCAATGAATATAGAAAAATTACATGGAACGTCAACCCGGTTGTATCAACTCGTGGCTCCACTGGTGATGAGCCCTCCCGTGCTCCGCCAGAACAACAATTATCCTTTCAAAACCTCCGACCACCACGTGTGGTTCGTGGCATTGGAAGAGGAAAAAGTACGCGGCTTTATGCCCGTCGAAGTGAAAGACTCGTGCGTATGCATCGACAACTATTACGTGTCCGGTGAAAATACCACGTTGTTATCCATGTTTGCCCGGAAAGCGATCGACGAATTTTCCGGGGAAAAACCCTTGTACGTGATTTCCCACACTCCCCACGCGGATACATTCCGCGCGTGTGGATTTACCGTCAAGAAAGAATGGAAACTGTATGTAAAGATGATACACGAACCGAAATGAGAAAAGCCAGAAGTGTATATGACGCGGTACAGGCACGATTGGAGCGGATATTCTCCGACTTCGATTATGTCTACGTTTCCTTCTCCGGTGGGAAGGATAGCGGAGTTCTATTAAACCTATGTATCGATTATATCCGTCAACACAGGTTGAAGCGAAAACTCGGGGTATTTCACATGGACTACGAGGTACAATACCAAGAAACCATTCGTTACGTGGACCGGGCTTTGGCTGACAATCCCGATTTACTGGAAGTTTACCGGGTATGCATTCCCTTCAAGGTATCCACCTGTACCTCCATGCACCAGCGTTTCTGGCGCCCGTGGGAAGATGATTTACGACACCTTTGGGTGAGGGAAATGCCACAAAACTGTTACCGGAAAGAAGACTTTGATTTCTACACGGAAGACATGTGGGATTATGACTACCAGAACAAATTCGCGGAATGGATATATCGACAAAAAGGAGTCGAGCGCGTTTGTTGTCTGATCGGTATCCGCACGCAGGAAAGCTACCACCGCTGGCAGGCAATACATGGAGCCAGAAATTACCACAGTTACAAGCACTTGAAATGGACTCACCGGATCAGTAAAGGCATTTACAATGCTTACCCCATATTCGACTGGCAAACCACGGATATATGGACGGCGAACGGCAAGCACGGCTGGGACTACAACCACCTTTACGACTTATACTACCAAGCCGGGGTTCCGCTCGAACGCCAGCGCGTGGCAAGCCCGTTCATCTCGCAGGCATTACCCAGTTTGAAACTCTACCGGGCAATCGATCCCGACACGTGGGGCAAAATGGTCAGCCGCGTGAACGGGGTGAATTTCACCGGCATATACGGCGGCACCACCGCCATGGGGTGGCAATCCATCACCCTCCCCGAAGGCATGACATGGGCTGAATACATGAAATTCCTGCTCTGTACCCTGCCGGAAGATACCCGCCGGAATTACTTGAACAAACTCTCCACGAGCATGGAATTCTGGCGTAAGAAGGGAGGATGCCTTGCAGAAGAAACCATCGCCAAATTACGTCGGATGGATATCCCCATCACGGTCGCCGAAAGCACGAACTACAAGACCGACAAGAAACCCGTGCGCATGGAATATCAAGATGACGTGAATATCCCCGAGTTCAAAGAACTTCCCACGTTCAAAAGGATGTGCATCTGTATCTTGAAGAACGACCACGCCTGCAAGTACATGGGATTCGCCATGAATAAAACCGAGAACGACCGTCGCAAACGCGTCATGAATAAATATAAAGCATTAATGGACAGCTATGGAAAACTTTAACAGCCCCGTTTACAAGGTAATACCCGTACCCATCGACAAAGTCGTCGCCAACTCGTACAACCCGAACGTAGTTGCCCCGCCGGAAATGAGCCTGTTGGAACTCTCCATCTGGGAAGATGGCTATACTATGCCCGTTGTATGCTATTACATCCCGGAAAAAGACATCTACGAGCTGGTGGACGGCTACCATCGCTACAAGGTCATGAAAACCTCGCAACGCATCTACGAGCGCGAACACGGTATGCTCCCCGTCGTGGTTATCGACAAGGATATTTCCAACCGTATGGCATCGACCATCCGCCACAATCGCGCCCGCGGCACCCACAGCATAGAACTGATGACCGAAATCGTGACAGAACTCACGAAAGCCGGCATGTCCGACAGTTGGATTCTCCGTAACATCGGTATGGATAAAGATGAACTTCTACGTTTGAAACAGATATCGGGACTTGCGGAACTCTTTGCCGACAAGGAGTTCACGCTGACGAAAGAAGACTGAATTGATTTAGTGATTTATGATTGACGATTCAGTGATTCCAGCCGCACGGGGCGTACACGCAAATTACCACCCCGTGCGGCTGGCATCACTGAATTTCATTAAAGTACTTCACGAGCTTCTCGTGCGGCACGGACACGCAAATCCGGGCAAAGCCTTTCGCGTACTCCTGTTTTGTCTTCGTGAAGAAATCAAGTCCCACCGCCCCGATGTAATGATCCATTAACTCCTGTTCACCACGATTCACGATAACGAAAATACCCCGCGGGCTCGTTCCATGATAAAATTCTTCAGCAAGAAAACCCCGCTCCCGCAAATAATCGATATTCAAGGCGATATCACGTGTCGTGCGTTCCTTGAAAGCCGTCACGGCGGCACGTCCCTCCGGTGTTGTCAACAAACGCAACACTAGTTCCTGAGCGAAACCGTTAATCCCGTTCGTGTTATACATCACGCGCACTTCCAATTCGTCGTGCAACTCCTTGTTGCAAGTATGTACGAAACCCAACCGCTGCCCGCTCAACCCCACGGACTTGCTGAAACTCTCCGTGATAATCACGTTCTCCATGTTTATCAACCTCGTATAATAATCATCGGTAGCATCCATGTACAGGCGGCGGTACGGGCAATCGTGAAACACAACCACCCCGGCATCGTTCAACGCGCTGATAATAGCCAATTGCTCCCCGTCGTCGTGCTTATCGCCAAGCGGATTACTCGGATCACTAATCAACACGGCATTTCCCCGTAACTCGTCAATCATCCCCGTCAAATCGGACTGATTATCATACCCCACACTCTCGATACCGCGAATCTTCAACATCTTGAAATAACACCCCCAGTAATAAGTCGGCAGATACAACCGTCCGATATTTACCGTCTGCGCCACCAGATCGAGCGCATGCATTCCGCCCGCCGTAATCAATATATTATCCGGGGAAGACTTCCCCATGAAAAACTCATCGTTTATCGCCGCCCGCAACTCCGGTCGCCCGGCACCATGCGGGTACACCTGTATTTCCGGCGAATTGAAATCAATACCTTTCACGACTTCCGTCAAGTCGATATTTACCACTTGATTCACACCCCTGTTCAACGGTAAATACTCCTTCCCGTTCTTCCGGGAAAGCTCTTTCAGCGTCTCGCCCAACTGTACTATACGGGAAAGCACCGCCCCACTCTTGTTGATTTTCATTGTCATATTATTTCTTAAATCCTTCAATCGTAAATCTAAAATCTCGAATCCTTCAACCTCTCGTTAATCAAATCCCGGTACTCGTAATAAAGATCTTCCAGCAAGGGCATCTTCTCCGCGAAGAAAGCGTATATCCGTTCGTGATCTTCCGTCCGGTAAAGATTCACCCCCGACAACTCGAAATAAATAGCACTCACCTTCTGTCCCTCGATACCGGTGTACTCCTCTTCCCATTTCAACTCTTCGCCGCATTCCGCCCGAAACAGAGTTTGATATGACAACATACACTCGTACACCTCGAACCGACGCAACTCGTTCCTGTGGTCAATCTGGAACAACACCAAAGCCTTTTCCCGATCGACATAAAACTTCAGTTGCACCGACGGGATTTTCACCCCCGTCAGTACCCACTTCCGGTAAATACGCTTCCGCTTGCAATAACGCTTGAAGCCCTCCCAGAATTTCACCCGAATCTCTTTCGCTTCCTCTTTCGTGAACATCTTTCCTGATTTAACCTTATTTACCCGCGAATATAATAAAAGACAACATTTTATATTTGGAAAATAAAATTAGATTTTATATATTAGCAAAAATTCAATTATACAGCCATGAATAGGGTTCAAATAAAATTCACAAGGATACTTATAGCGTGTTTGGTATCCTTGTGTATCCATTCTTGCACTAATGACGAAATGGATGACACATTCACAACTTTCGACAAAAGTAGTCTTAACGAAAAAGGGGAAACATTTATCAACACTATACAACACGATCCCCAATGGCAAAAAAATTGGAGAACAGTCGAGAAAGCCGGAACCCCAAGACCCAATGAAGCGATTTGTGCTTTTTCATTCGAGCATGGTACTTATTTCGCGCTACCCATCGAGAATAAAGGAGAAGTAACCCACGTGGCATTTTATCCCATAAACGATGACAAACCTGAAATAAAAATCGGGACACCTGTGATCGTGGGAGAAAAACAAACACAACGTCCGGAATTTGCAAAGTCGTTCTTTGCCGCTCGAAGTCACACGATTTGGGAAGAAGAAAAAATGACCGTGAGCCAAGGATTAAAATTTTCCAAGTACAACCGTATTAATAACTCGACAAAGGAAGGCACACCTTTCAATTCAATAACAAGAAGTAGTACCTCTCTTAATTTCCCTGCTAATATATGGGTATATTATGAATATGCACCTAATGGTACTTACATCGAATCCATCGAATACCAAAAACAAGAAATTATAGCTGCATTTCAACAAGGTGTGCAAAGAGCAAAAACTTTAATTCCAGGGATTCTATACCAATCCCCTTATATGGGATATTCTATTAATATCATCGTATCAAATAGCTCCAGCGCAGAATATGCAGAACAAACAGCAATGCTTTTTCTCAGTATAGCCACCAGACCACTAAGAGAATTACCTTTCATTCACCGGGCATGGTGTGTATATATGTGGGAGCCTATCGGAACTCTATCACCAGAACCTGGTGGTGGATTTCCCCAAGGCGAAGAAGAGAGAGAAGAACGTTGTCCTATATGCCAAAATAAAATAAAGTCATGCCCATGTCCTGATATCACATTTCAAGTATTGTTTGATGGAGATTATCATCACTTTTTTTTTGAATTATTAAAACCTTATCATATACAAGTCATTATAGGAGGGAAAAAAGCCTCTAAAGCAGAGCAAATCATGGTACAAATGGCTAAGCATAGGATGCCAGAAGCTTGGACATCTATTGGATATGGAGAGATTGTCGAAGGCTCTTATAATATTATCAGGACATCATTCAACCCGGGAACGTGGTCTTTACGAGCGGCATGTTCGCTCGAGGATGGAAGCATGTATTACTCTGACGAGATTGTTATCGAAGAAAGAGCACCCAGCATAGATAAATTCAAAGACAATCCGGTTGTAGTAAACTTTTTAAAAGGGCTTTGGGATAAAAGCGTGGCTTTCGCCGAAGCGAATAAATCCACACATGCAGTCCGGGAATTCGGTGCTTTCATTTTTTACAATCCCGATGGTTCTTACAGTTGTGTTGAAGTGAAACCGGGACCTGTTGTCTATTTAACTCAAGCAGGAGTTCATGGAAGTATGGAATTAATAGAAGCAGACTATGCCGATCTTAGCGATTGGGGAAATCCCAATCGAAAAATTCCAATCGTCGTTGGCACCATGCACACGCACTATCCTTTAACTTGGGCAAAACCCGGACTTCAAGTCCCCGTGGGACCTTCATCCGGAGATAAAAATAACAAGGTATGGCCCGGATTAGTATATGATTATACTAAAAATATTGAGGCTGGAGATCCCGTTATCGATCCTAAAAATCCACTTAAAATCTGGACATTCGGACCGGAATATCTCACAATAAGATAAATTTAACAAATTAAAAACGTCACATCATGAAAACTCTACTATGCTTTATTTTAGTCATGTTCACTCTGACCTCATCTCTCCCAAAAACAAGGAATCTGGACAAAATGAATGAAAAGAAAAGAAATGAATACCTAATCAAATATGCAACAAAAGTCGTAAAAAGACACGGACCGAAATATTACAGGGAAGAAAAGCCACCTGTAATCAACAAAATCATTGTACTCGAAAAAAATGATTCAATTTCATCTGGAAGAATGTGTAGAGAACATGAAGGACGAGCATATTATATTGTCACATTTCCCCATGACCCGAATTATGAATATATGCATGCAGGATTTGCGGCCAGAGTATTTTTTTGGGCTGACACAGGTATTGCTTTTACTGTTATGTTTGGAAACGGTTGGGGATATACTGAAATAGACCAACCCGAAAAATACAAAAACGAAAAAAGAGTTATGCCATATAAATGGGAAGACCCTAAAAAATATTACTATAAACACTAATAAATCTTATTTTTCAATCCACGACATGTATAAACAACTGATACATAGAATACATTAATTAAAAAAAATGTCACACAACATTGTGTATGGCAAATATACAAAACTGCATGAACTTTATTTGTATATTTGCCCGAACGCTACTTGTAGCCTTAAACTTTTAGATTACTGTATGCTGACATTAAAATACTATTCGGACAAAATAGAAGCCGGTTGTGACGAGGCTGGAAGAGGTTGTCTGGCGGGTCCCGTCTTCGCCGCGGCAGTCATTCTGCCGGAAAACTTTTCCAACGAAATGCTCAATGACTCGAAACAACTCTCCGAAAAAAAACGGAACGAATTAAGAATAATCATCGAGCGGGAAGCTCTCGCGTGGGCAGTCGCCGCCGTGGACAACGAGGAAATAGACAAAATAAACATCCTCAACGCGTCTATCGAGGGAATGCACCGGGCATTGGCTCAATTGAGCGTCACCCCCCAGCACATTCTCGTGGACGGCAACCGGTTCAAACCTTACGGGGGCATCGAACATCATTGCATAATCAAAGGTGACGGCAAATACATGGCAATCGCTGCCGCCTCGATACTTGCGAAGACTCACCGGGACGAGTACATGCAACAATTGCACGAACGCTACCCCGTGTACGACTGGACAAGTAACAAGGGCTACCCCACCAAGAAACACCGGGAAGGCATCGCGACACACGGTATCACCCCGTTCCATCGTCGCAGCTTCACCCTGCTTGATCCCCAGCTAACTCTAGACTTTAATATTTAAGATTTATGAATTACGATTTACGATTAAAAACAGCATTCATCAACTGGCAGGTATTATCTAATCCAAAATCATAAATCAAGAAATCTAAAATCTACAATATGCCAATCATCAACTCCATTATATCCATGTTCTCGTCCAAGCGACTGACGCAAATAGAGTACTTCAAAACGAATCCCGTGCAGGTACAACGTGACACGCTGGATGAATTACTCCGCGCTGCCGCGACCACCGAATACGGGCAGAAGTACGATTTTGCCTCCATCCTCACTGCCGAACAATACCGGGAACGGTTACCCATCATCCATTACGAGGAACTGGCTCCCTATTCCGAGCGTCTGATGAACGGGGAACAAAACCTCTTGTGGCCGGAACCCATCACGTGGTTTGCCAAATCGTCCGGGACGACCGCCGCCAAAAGCAAATTCATACCCGTGAGTAAAACTTCACTGGAAGAATGTCACTTCCGGGGCGGCAAAGACGTGATAGCCATCTTCAACAACCTCTATCCCGACGCTCAAGCATTCAACGGGAAGACTCTCGCTCTCGGCGGCAGCAGTGAGATTTCCAAAACAAACAACAACTGCCGCTACGGAGATCTCTCCGCCATCCTGATCTCGAACACGCCTTTCTGGGCAAACATGATGAAGACACCCGACCAATCCATCATGCTCATGGGCGACTGGGAAGAGAAAATAGAAAAGATATGCGAAACCACCATCAAGGAAGACGTGCGCAGTCTGGCGGGCGTACCCTCGTGGTTTCTCACGCTCATCAACCGTATTCTCGAACGCACGGGCAAAGACAACCTCCACGAGGTATGGCCTAACCTCGAACTATTCATACACGGCGGTATCAATTTCACCCCCTACCGGGAACAGTACAAACGCCTGTTGCCCGACCCGAAGATGAAATATCTCGAAACATACAACGCCTCAGAGGGCTTTTTCGGACTACAAGACGATCCCTCCGACCCGTCGATGCTACTCATGCTCGACTACGGCGTATATTACGAGTTCGTACCCATGAGCGAACTGGGCAAATCCCGCCCGAAAGCGCTCCTGCTGGAAGAAGTAGAAACCGGAGTCAACTACGCCATCGTCATTTCCACCAACGGCGGACTGTGGCGCTACATGATCGGCGACACCGTTCAGTTCACCTCCACCCGTCCCTACAAGTTCAAGATTACCGGACGCACAAAACTGTTTATCAACGCTTTCGGGGAAGAATTAATCATCGACAACGCTATCGCGGCTTTAAACCGGGCTTGCGAACAAACCGGAGCCACCGTACTCCATTTCACCGCGGCCCCGGTCTTCATGAACGAGAACAAAAAAGGTGCCCACGAGTGGATCATCGAATTCGGAACCCCTCCCTCCGACCCGGAAACTTTCGCCGACATGCTTGACAAAGAACTCCAACGCGTGAACTCCGACTACGAGGCCAAGCGCCTCCTGTCACTCCAACGCCTTATTCTTCACGTCGCCCGTCCGAACCTTTTCATCGACTGGCTAAAAGAAAAAGGCAAACTCGGCGGACAAAATAAAATACCCCAATTATGGAACGACCGCACGCATATCGAAGAATTGCTTAAAATGTGATAACCATCATACCCGGGGTGTGAAAGAGCAAAACAAAGAATCGCTTAACCGGATACCAATGTTTCAATAGCATTGGTATCCGGTAAATCTTTTCCCGTTATCCCTAAACTTTTATATTTTCTCTACGTATATTCGCGTAAAAATAACACACACATGAGAAGAACAACAATTTTAATGATGATCGCCACGGTTCTCGCCTTCGCGGGATGCAAAAGCAACACGGGCAACAAGGCGGCGTTGACCGCCAACGAGTGGCAACTGAAAGAAATGACAAGCAACAACGAGAAAGTAGCCCTTTCTCAAAGAGTTCCAACCATCATCCTCACGGACACCAATACCATGTACGGTTTCGCCGGGTGTAACCGTTTCTTCGGGAGGTATTCTACCGAGGGCAACACCATCAAACTGGAACCGGGAGGTATGACCATGATGGCCTGCCCCGACTTGAAGTTCGAGGATCAATTCGTGAAGGCTCTCGCCGCCATGACCTCTTATTCCGTGGAAAACGGAGAACTGAAGTTCACCGACAAGGATAAAAAAATGACTCTGGTATTCACGAAAGCCGATCCCAAAGTAGGCGTGGCCAACGACAATCACGGGTGCAACGCTGCTGCCGGCTTCACTTGGTCTGAAGTGAAAAAAGACTGCATCCGTTTGTTTGAATCGGGCGTTCGCATGAATCCGGTGAATGATCCGGAAGCTGCGACTTCCGCTTTTATCGTGTTCTCGGCTGACTCCGCGCAAGTGGAAGTATTCCTCCCGAACGTGGAGAATCACCCCGTCCTTGACAGACGCGGCCTCCCGAATGGCGGATACGCGTGGAACGTGGAAGATGACGACACTTACAACGTACGCCAAGTAAACGGACAATGGATTATCGAGCAACGGGCGCAAACCCTTTACACGGAAACCCCGAATAGCGTCATCAACGCCGTATTTCAAGGAGGTGACGGCAAAACCAAAATGCTCTACCAAGTAAATGTAACCTTTTACCCGAACGAAGAACTTGCCGTGGTTACCCTCGACGATCAAACTTACGAGTTACCGCAACAAGTAATGGCTTCCGGTTACCGTTACGAGAAAGATAACGTAAGCCTCATCGGCAAAGGAACCGAGGCAAAACTCACTCTTCCCGACGGGAAAGTACTGAATTTACAGGAAAAGAAGAAATAAGTTTATAAAGTTTGTAAGGTTCATAAAGTTTGTAAAGTTACTTTATGAACCTTATAAACTTTACAAACCTTATAAACTCATTCTCAACGAGAGAACAGCAATTCCCGGTATTTCGGCAACGGCCAAATCTCATCATCTACAAGCAACTCCAACTTATCCACGTGATAACGGATTTTTTCCAAGTAGGGACGCACGTTTATCGTGTACTCCTCGGCACGCTTCACCTCGTCGGAGATCGTGTTAGCTTGTTTACGCGCCTCGGTCATGTCCGACACCATCTTCTGGATCTCCCGGATATGATGGGAAATCGTGCGAATCTCGTCAATCTGCACATCAGCCACCTGCTCGTAATCCGGCAAAATGGCCTTCAAAGAGGTCACGTTCGTCAACAACGTATTCTGGTACGAAATAGCCGTCGGGATCACGTGATTTAAAACCAAATCACCCAATACCCGCGATTCGATCTGCAACTTCTTCAAGTATATCTCGTTCTTGATCTCGAACCGCGCCTTCAACTCCCGTTCACTCAGGATACCGCTGTCCACCAGCAATCGTTTTGCCTTCCCCGAGCAATAAGCCTTCAACGCGGGCACGCAATCGACCTCCGTCGACAGGCCGCGACACTCCGCTTCCTCTTTCCACTCCTTGCTGTACCCGTTCCCCTCGAAACGCACGAGTTTCGACTCGATAATATATTTACGCAGCACTTGAAATATCGCTTCATCCTTCTTCACCCCCTTGTCTATCAAGGCATCCGTCTCTTGTTTGAAATGAATCAACTGTTCAGCCACCGCCGCGTTCAGCGCGATCATCGGTCCCCCGCAATTGGCAGAAGACCCCACCGCCCGAAATTCAAACCGATTCCCGGTAAAGGCAAAAGGAGAAGTACGATTACGATCCGTGTTATCCAGCATGATTTCCGGGATCTTGCCCACGTTCAACTTCAATTCCGTCTTCTCGTCCGGGCTCATTTTCCGGTCGCTCACTTTCTCCACCAACTCGTCCAACACCCCGGAAAGATAATTACCGAGGAAAACAGACATAATCACGGGAGGAGCCTCGTCCCCACCCAAGCGGGCTTCATTACCCAACGAAACGATAGAGGCTTTCAACAAATCGCCATGCTCGTATACCGCCCTGATCGTCGACACCAAGAAAACCAAAAACTGCATATTCGATTTCGGGTTCTTGCCCGGGGATAACAAATTCACCCCCGTGTCGGTCATCAACGACCAATTATTATGCTTCCCGGAACCGTTCACCCCCTTGTACGGCTTCTCGTGCAAAAGCACGCGGAAATTATGACGCCGTGCCACCCGCTTCATCGTGGACATCAGCAACTGGTTGTGATCCACCGCCAGATTCGCCTCCTCGAAGATCGGGGCACACTCGAACTGATTCGGTGCCACCTCGTTATGACGTGTTTTAATCGGGATGCCAAGACAATGACACTCGTGTTCCAGCTCGTCCATAAAAGCGGTCACCCGTGCCGGGATAGAGCCGAAATACTGGTCTTCCAACTGCTGATCCTTCGCCGAGGAATGTCCCATCAACGTCCGCCCGCACAACTTCAAATCGGGACGGGCATTGTACAAAGCCTCGTCTACCAAAAAGTATTCCTGTTCCCAGCCCAACGTGGCCAATACCCGCTTCACGTCCTTGTCGAAATACTGGCAAATATCCACCGCCGCCCGGTCAATCAACGCCAACGCCTTCAACAAGGGAGTCTTGAAATCAAGCGCCTCCCCCGTGTACGCCACGAACACGGTCGGGATACACAACGTGCGATTATTAATAAAAGCCGGAGAAGCCGGGTCCCACGCCGTGTAACCGCGCGCCTCGAACGTGTTGCGAATCCCCCCGTTCGGGAAACTGGATGCATCGGGTTCCTGCTGCACCAGTAATCGCCCGTCAAAGCACTCGATCACGTCACCGTCCGGCAACAAATCAATAAAAGAATCGTGTTTCTCCGCCGTCGCGCCATTCAAGGGATGAAACCAATGCGTGTAATGAGTAACCCCTCTTTCTACCGCCCATGCCTTCATCGCCGAAGCCACTTGATCCGCCAATCCCCGATCAATGACACTTCCCTCCACCATCGCCCTCTCCAACTTCTTGTAAGCCTCGATCGAAAGATAATGCCTCATCTTGTCCATCGAAAACACGCTTTCGCCAAAAACAGCAGAACACCGGGGTAATTCCCCGCGTTCCACGGGTTTACGACGGGTGATTTCCTGTAAAGCTAAGAATCTGAATTTTGCCATAAATTTGTATTTTTAGAATGAACCCTATTTTTATCGGGGCAAATATACAAAATATCCATCATTTAGCATACACACCCCCTATTTTTTATACCAAAACTCGAATAAAATACATTTTCAAGAAAGAACACCCCCTAAATGCTCCCCTCTCTCGTGAATTTCATATAACATTCTTCGCTTCACCCAAGATGACAAAACAAAAAAGCAGGAACACGTCAAGGGGAGCACAACATTGATTAACTAAATATACCCTGTTTATAACCTGTTCATAACCTGCTATAGCAGGTTATGAGCAGGTTTTAAGCAGGTTTTGAGCAGGTTATGAGCCCGCTCAGCCCTTTACTGGCGCGGATTACGAGAGGGGAAACGCGTAAAAAACATGTAATAAACTTTTTACCAGCAATTTACACCCGCACTCGACACCACATAAAAATAGAATTAAATTTAGTAACCAAAAACAAAAATAACACAAATAAAAGACAAAGCCGGAGAAGCTTCCAATGTCCAAAATTTAAAATTCAACATCAAATACCGATAATTTACCCGATACATGAATAAAAACATTAACTTTGTTCCGTTATAACAGCTATATAGTGAGGTCCTACTAAAATCAACAATATGTTACACGGTACTACTTCCCTTGAAAATCAAGGTTCCGAAGATATACTGAAAGCCATTATAGCAGCTTTCCCGGACATGATGCTCATCTTCGATGAAACGCATCATATCATGGATATTATCAACCCCATCCGGGAGCAATTACCCCTTCCCGCGGAAGAAATGATCGGCAAACAGTTACATGAACTGATAACTTCACCCTCGGAACGGGATTATTTCTGCCAACAAATAACGAAGACGCTCGTGTCAAACACCTCCCTGCGTTTTGATGTTTGCCTGCCCACGCAAGGTCAACCCTATTATTTCGAAACCTGCACGGCAGTTCTCCCCGGCAATAAAGTAATCGCATTCTTGCGTGACATCACGGAATACACGCTCCATCGCATAGAATCCGAGAAACTTCAATTTTTCCTCGGTCAAGTGTTGGAAAATACAGCTATCCCCACTTCAATCAAAGACATGAACACGGGGCGCTATATATTCTGGAGTAAAAAATCAGAAATGTTCGGAGCCACGGCGCGACAAATCCTCGGGCAGACCGAAGATATTTTCATGAATAAAGAACAAGCAAAAACATTGCAGGAATTTGACAGGAAACTATTCGCGGAAAAAGGCTCATACCAAGGAATCGAGAAATTCATCATGGCTGACGGCAAGGAACACACGCTCATGATCACCAAGAATATCTTCACTCATGAAGACAACAATTGGCTGGTTTGCAGTTCCTTTGACATTACCGAATTGCAGGCACAACGGGAAGAGATAGAGTCCATCACTCAAAAATTGTCCCTCGCCCTGCATATCTCCAAGCATCTTCTCTGGATGTATGACATTGAAGCGAAGAAATTTATCATGGATTCCCTGCAACTAAAGGGCATATACAGCGAAACATTAAAATGGGACACGGAAATTCCCCTCGAAGCCTTTTTCGAGGCGGTTCACCCGGAAGACATCGAGCGAGTAAAAACAGGATTTCAAAGCATCATCCGGCAGGAAGTACAACAAATCATCATCATCTTCCGGGCCGATTACCGGAAAAAAGGAATATACCAATGGATCGAAATTCAAGCTCAACTGGAAAAACCTGCATCGAACAAACAATCTCCCCGTCTCATCGGGACTTCCTGTTCGATCAACGACCACAAAAAACTGGAGGAATCACTACGTGACGCCAAAGAAAAACTGGAAATCACGAACTCCACCCTTTCCTCTGTCCTCAGTCTGGCACACGTGCTACCGTGGGACTGCGACGTACCCTCTCAAACTTTCTCGTGCGACTATTCTATATACCACCACGAGGACACCAAAGAAGCTATTGACGGCAAATACTATTGTAAAGTCGAAAAATATATCAATTCCATACACCCGGACTTCCGGGATCATATGCGTTCCGTCTTCGAAGAACTGCTCTCCGGGGAACGGGAAGAATTTCACGAGGAATACCTCGTGCATTGGTACAACGACCGGGAATACGAATGGATAAACAAACAAGGGGCCGTGTACGAGTATGACGTGAACGGCCGACCGAAAACCATCATCGGTTCAAGCGTCGTGATTACTGAACAAAAACGCATGGAACAAAACCTCCGGGACGCCAAGGAACAAGCCGAAGAGAGCAATCGTCTAAAGTCGGCATTCCTCGCCAACATGAGTCACGAAATACGTACCCCACTCAACTCCATTGTCGGGTTCTCCGAGATTCTGGCGTACACCACGGATGAAAAGGAAAAACAAGAATATCTCAACATCATAAACAACAATAACAACCTGTTGTTACAACTGATCAACGACATCCTCGACCTTTCGAAAATCGAGGCCGGAACTCTTGAATTCGTGTACACTGAGGTGGACATAAATATATTGCTCGATGAAATAGAACAAAGTACCCGGTTGAAAATGGACACGGATACTCCCGTCAAATTCCTCGTTGAAGAACGTCTTCCGGAATGTATCATCCGGACGGAAAGAAACCGGGTAGCACAAGTGCTCCACAATTTCATCACGAACGCGCTCAAGTTCACGACAAACGGCAGCATTCGTGCCGGGTACAAACTAATCGATCCGCGAACTCTCTGCTTTTACGTGAAGGACACCGGTTGCGGTATCGCACCCGAAAAACTGAAGAAAGTGTTTGACCGTTTCACCAAATTAAACACGTTCTCGCAAGGCACGGGACTCGGACTGGCAATCAGTGAAACCATTATCACTAAATTAGGCGGCAAAATCGGGGTGGACTCCACCGTCGGACAAGGTTCCACGTTCTGGTTTACCCTCCCCTATATGCCCGTTCATTGATTTTTTATTATCTTTGAAGACTCAAGATAATGAAATGACATGAAGAAAATTGCCGCAATACACGACCTGTCCGGCTATGGAAGGGCATCCTTGACCGTGGCCATCCCCATTCTCACGCACATGGGTTATCAGGTATGCCCGTTACCGACGGCCATACTGTCCGCCCATAGCGAGTACAAGGACTTTCGTTCCCTCGATCTGACCGATTACATGGAAACATTCATCGAACACTGGAAAGAACTGAACCTTCATTTCGACGCGATTTACACGGGCTACCTCGCTTCCGTGAAACAAATGGGAATCGTCAGCGACTTCTTCGACTATTTCAAAGACAATAATAATTTTATACTGGTCGATCCCGTGTTGGGAGATCACGGGACATTATATTCCAGCATGACACCCGATATGATCGAGGGCATGCGACAACTCTGCTCGAAGGCCAAAGTAATCACCCCCAACCTCACGGAAGCCGCGTTCCTGCTGGGACGCGATCCCCGCGAAGAAATATCCGTGGAAGAGGCTGTCAAATGGTGTAACCAACTCAGCGAACTCGGCCCCGAACACGTGATCATCACTTCCGCCCCCGGAAGCAACACGTGCAACGTCGCCACTCTCGCGTACAACAAACTGGACGGACGCACGTGGCGCGTGCTGTGCGACTACATCCCGGCTTCCTATCCCGGAACGGGCGACGCTTTCGCCAGTGTCATCACGGGCTGCATGCTCAACGGTGACAGCCTCCCGGAAGCCCTCGACCGAGCCGTCCATTTCATCAACATGGGTATCAAATCCACCTTCGGGTACAACCACAACCCGCTGGACGGCATGAACCAAGAGAAAGTGCTACACTACCTCAACGAACCTCTGCCTTACTACAAGTATGAACTTGTAACAATTGAAAATTGAAAGTTGAAAATTGAAAATTGAAAATGACAGAAGCGAAACTTCTCTTGAAGGGAAAGAGCGCCGGCAAGCGGGGAGAAATCTAAAATCATAAATCATTAAATCTAAAATATGATAAGGGCTATCATTATCGATCTGGACGGAACCACGCTCCCGCGCGGTTGGAATTCGCTCAGCGAAGAAAACAAAAAAGCATTGGAAGAAGCCGGATGCGCGGGAATCACCCGCGTTCTGGCAACGGGACGTTCCGTATTTTCGTTTCGTAACGCTTTGCCGGAAGGACTTCCCATTGATTACATGGTATTCTCCTCCGGCGCGGGCATCATGCATTGGAACGACCAACGCCTCCTTTGTACCCGGGAACTCTCCCCGGAAGAAACACTGGATATCGCCACCATGTTGTGGGAATACGACATCAATTTCACCATACAACAACCGATTCCCGATAATCACCACTTCTTTTACCGCAACACCTCTCCCTTGCACGAGGACTTCCGCCGACGCGTAGAAAACTACCCCGGACTGGGTACTTCCATTCAAAGCACACGGGACATACGCGGCGGAGCCACGCAATTTCTCGTGATACTCGATTCCAAACAATTGCAACTCCACGGGGAGATTCAAGAGAAACTATCCGGATACTCGGTAATCCGCTCCACCTCCCCGATTGACAATCAAGCGATATGGACGGAAATATTCGCCCGGGACGTGAACAAAGGTTCCTCCTGCCAAATTCTGCTCGACCAACTTGATATTCGCTATGACGAGTGTGCCGGGCTGGGGAACGACTACAACGATATCGACTTTCTCGAACGTTGCGGGCACCCGTTCATCGTCGCCAACGCCCCCGAACCGCTACGGGGCAAGTTCAACAATGTCACCAGCGACACGAACAACGGGCTGGCAGAATTTATCCATACCGCACTAACTTTATAAACGTGATGTATAAACCGAATTTCATCATCATCACCGGAGGTCCCGGTGTAGGCAAGACTACCCTACTAGAACAACTGCAACAACGGGGTTTTCCCTGCATTCCCGAAGTCGCCCGGGAGATCATCCGGGAACAATCGACACAAAACGGGAATGCTCTTCCTTGGGGCAATATACCCGCGTATACCCGGCTAATGCTCTCCCGTTCCGTCGACAGCTATCGAGAGAACGCGTACCGCAACGAAACCCTCTTCTTCGACCGGGGTATCCCCGATACCCTCGCCTACGCTCATCTCACCAATCAACCACTCTTTCCCGAACTCCCGCGAGCCTGCGCCGACTACCGCTACAATACCCGTGTATTTATTCTCCCGCCTTGGGCCGAAATATACCATACCGATCCCGAGCGCAAACAAACCTATCAAGAAGCCATCGACACCTACCACACGATGGCTGCCACCTACCAATCCATCGGCTACAACCTCACCCTTGTCCCCAAAGCGACACCCGCAGAACGGGCAGACTTTGTACTACGACAAATCAGCCAATCACTCGATTACAAACACGTTTAGGAAGAATTTCTCCCCTTTTCGAGAAAAACACGGGGAATACCTTGGCTTCCGGACAGGTTCAAAGACGACTCCTATCGGCTTTAACCCGACTTTATTTAATAATCGCAAGCCGAATTCTTGAGAATCTCTCCTCGAATTGGGTATAAAAAAAGAAGGGATGTCAAAACACCCTCTCCTCTTGTTCTTTATATGATAACATCAGATCAAATAATCCCTCTCGCTGCCAACAATTCAGCCATTTGTTGTTGCAACTTCACGGCTTCCTCGCAGGCACGGGTAGCAAAGTTCTCGGTTTTATCCGCGAAGATAATTCCGCGGGAAGAATTCACGATCAGACCACAGTGGGCGTTCATCCCGTATTTTGCCACTTCTTCAAGACTACCGCCTTGAGCACCGACACCCGGCACCAGCAAGAAGTGATTCGGCACGATGTCGCGGATGCCCGACAGCATCTCCGCTTTCGTGGCACCAACCACGTACATCATATTCCGATCATTACCCCATTCTTGGGATTTATGCAATACTCTTTCATACAACTTCTCACCGTTTTCCTCGAAGAATTGGAAATCAAAAGCACCTTTGTTTGAGGTCAACGCTAACAATATCACCCATTTCCCCTCGTATTTCAAGAAAGGCGTAACGGAATCCTCCCCCATGTAAGGAGCCACCGTGATAGAATCGAACTCCAGTGTTTCGAGAAAAGCACGAGCGTACATCTCGGAAGTGTTCCCGATATCTCCCCGCTTGGCATCAGCGATCGTGAATATCTCCGGGTACTTGGATTTAATGTATTTCACGGTCTTTTCTAACGTGATCCATCCCTCGACACCCCGACTCTCGTAAAAAGCGATATTCGGCTTGTAAGCAATTGCCACGTCCGCCGTGGCATCCACGATTGCCTTGTTGAACTCGAACACCGGATCTTCGGCATCCATCAAATGTTGCGGTATCTTCTTGATATCGGAATCCAAACCGACACACAAAAAAGATTTCTTCTTCTTTACCTGCTCAAACAGTTCGTTATAGGTCATAAAACTTTCAGCTTTTAATTTTTATCTTTTCACTTCCTAGAATCCGCTCTCTTTCAGTTTCTCCGTGTTCTCCTCTATCTGCAATTTCTCGATAATCTCGCCGATCTCACCGTCCATCACTGCCGCCAGATTGTACAAGGTCAAATTGATCCGGTGATCGGTCACCCGTCCTTGCGGGTAATTATACGTGCGGATCTTTGCCGAACGGTCACCCGTGGATACCATCGTTTTCCGTTTCGTGGCAATCTCGTCCATATACTTCTGGTGTTCGATTGCATAAATACGCGAACGTAACTCGGTCATAGCCTTCGCCAAGTTTTTCAACTGCGACTTCTCGTCCTGACAAGTCACCACGATACCCGTGGGGATATGTGTCAAACGGATAGCCGAATAGGTCGTGTTCACGGACTGTCCGCCGGGACCGGAAGAACAATAGGTATCTTTCCGTATATCAGCCGGGTTCAGCACCACGTCCACCTCTTCCGCTTCCGGCAATACTGCCACGGTAGCCGCCGAGGTATGCACGCGTCCCTGTGTTTCCGTTGCCGGAACCCGTTGCACGCGGTGAACACCCGATTCGTATTTCATGATCCCGTACACCCCGTCGCCCGATATATTCGCCACGATCTCCTTGTAACCGCCAGAAGTACCCTCACTGTAATTCGTGATCTCGATCTTCCAACGCTTTGACTCGCAATACTTCGTGTACATACGAAACAAATCACCGGCAAAGAGGCTCGCCTCGTCACCACCCGTTCCGGCACGGATTTCCAGAATAACATTTTTCGAATCCTCCGGGTCGGCAGGCACCAACAACATTTTAATCTTAGTTTCCAGTTCCGGTATCTTCGCTTCCAGTTCTTCGATCTCCATCTCCGCCATCTCCCGCAACTCCTTGTCGTTCTCCGTGTTCAATATCTCTTGTGCCTCGTCATAAGATTTCACCGCACTCTTCAACTCGTCACCCGCCTCCACGATCTGCTCCAGCTCCCGATACTCCTTATTCAGTTTCACGAAACGATTCATATCCTGAATCACCTCGGGGTCTGTAATCAACTGCCCGATCTCGCGGAATCGGATATAAAATACCTCTAATTTTTCTAATAGGGAATTATCACTCATATATGTCTAATTAGATTTGTCGCGAATTTAATAAATTATCAGGAGAAAAAAAGCCCCCTCCCGGGAATAGAACAAGTGTAACATCAACTCTTTAATACTTTTAAGATAGAACACGTGTAAAATTGAGTTGAATATTTTATATTTGCATTATATTATACTCTGGATTTGAAGATATTGTACATGGATGAAAAGGAACTATTAAAAATGCTTTCGTCAAACCGAAATGAAGCATACGAACACTTGTATAATGAATATTATACGCCTCTCGTGTTGTTTGCCGATCATTATGTTTCCAATCAAGATGTTGCCCGCGATCTGGTTCAAGAAGTCTTTATCGCCTTACTGGACGTAAAAACAAAATTCGAGAACCTGTTGCATCTTAAATCATACCTGTACAACTCCCTTCGCAACAAATGCCTCAATCACCTGCGTCACGAGAAGATCAAACAAGAATTTTTGCAGGAAGAACTATATCTTAGTGATGAATTTTTCGAACAGAAAACAATCGAGGAAGATGTCTATTCGTTACTCCTCTCTGCGCTGGACAACCTCTCGCCACAAAGCAAGGAAGTCATGCTGTTATCACTCGAAGGGCTGAGTAATGCCGATATTGCCGAACGCCTGCAACTCTCGGTCGAAACCGTGAAGTCCTACAAGAAAAGCAGCAAAAAGAAACTTACCGAACATCTTCTTTCCCGTAAGGATTACCCGGCATTCATGCTTTTTATGATGTTGCTCGAATTGTATCATAGTATTTAGATGAAGAGAATATACAAAGAGAGCTGAAATATGATTCATTTCAGCCCTCTCTTTCGTAAAACAAAAAGTATCGCTTTAATTCGATGTCCAGTTATTACCTCTCTGTATTTTATAACGTACATCCACTACTTTACCCACGTTAGCTTTCGCTTCGTAAACCACACGCTTGCTTTCATCATTTATTCCATCCTCCATATTCAACACGTAGAACTTCCCGTTCTCCAGTCCCACGCCTAAACGAAAACTCTGGTATGACTCAGAATCCAAGGCGGTAATATTAGCATCAAAATGCTTGTACAACTTCACGAATGTCTGCATATTGTCATTACCGATAGTAGCACGTTCTATGATATACAGATCGGGGCCATGAGCTATCATCATATATGTAGATTTAGGATAAGCAGCCACGTTAAACAACGTGGTTTCATCCAAGATATCACCCACATCAAATTTCACTTGTTTTCCCGGAGTTACTGAAACAGAAGACGTATTACTCATCTTCGCAATTACAAAATCCTGATAATAATAAACACCATTGGGATCTCTCAATATGGAATGATATCTATTTTTACCGGAGCCGTTTGATGATTCTCTATTATACCCGGTATAGATGACCTCCATATCCCCCAAATTGTCCAAACGGGAGAAACCATCCGGGTATTTGGACACGGTCAATGGCAATACCTTCCCAGCATTACTCTTATCCTTGTCAATTAAAGCCAGATAACGTTGGTGTCCTTTCTTTCCTTCCACCATCAGCGTGTAGCCGGGACCATTGGACGGAGCGATAACAAAATCCGTCACATATAGGTCTTCTCCGTTATATTGCAACGGATTATCCAAGAAAGAACCGGTAAAATACGATTTATCAGAAATCTTTTTCCGCGTGTACACTTTATGGTCTTTCTTATTGATAACCGCCGAAATCCATCTCATTTCAGCCATCTTCAACGGGGTAAAGCCAACAGGTAACTGTTCATCAATAAAACTCTCTTTTAATGTAATTTCTTTCTTAAAAGAAAGCCCGCTCAAATCCACCGTTTCCGCTCCATCCAATAATACCCACGTATTAGAGGATGATGTACCGAAATAAAAATGCTCCAATAATCCTACCGGCTTTCCGCCCAACTTGACGTGATTCTCTTGTTGATAAACACCCGGATTTTCCTTGTAGGCAAATCCTCCCGGAGCGGAAGCATTGATTGCTTCACTTATATAGGTCAGGTATGATTCGCCATCCTTTTCCGACAGGATCATCCACCCTTGGTTATTAAATTTTTCGGTCAAATCAAAAATAGTATATGCAGAATAAGTGATACCCGTTTTGGTATCCAAAACCCGAAGATAACAGTTCCCTTTCATTATCGTATCCACGTGGAAAGAAAGATTACGCTTATCAGATAGAAATTTATTCTCCAATCTCCATTCATACGTTAATCCTGTTTCATTACTATCCAACGCAAACGTAAATACCGGTTCTATATTTATCGTTTCGTCGAAAGTTGCCGAATACATCGAGTTTCCCATATCAATGCTGATACTATTGCTTTCGGAATAATCATAATTCCCTTTATCTTCATAGCATCCCGAGAATGCCAGCAATAAAGCGAACAACCATATTATATTTTTCATCTTCATATTCTTTAAATGGTCAAATTAATTCACTGGAATAATTATCTCTTTTCCATTGTCCGTGATATTGTTGTCTTTGATATACTTCTTCAGTTCGATAGCGTATTTTCTCAATAACGGTTCCCCGACACCCGTGAAATCAGTTATACCGATACACGCGATCAAAGCATCGAGCTTAACCCGGGAATAACCTCCGAAATAGATTTGAAACGTAGCATCCCACCAAAGAGGAGCGGCATCTTTATCATTAAAACAAATCTTGATATAACGTTTCCCCACAAATCCCGGGTTAAAATTCTCGTTGGCAACCACGGCAATCGTCAAAGTATCCTCCCTCTCTTTCAATACCGGAGTTTTCTTCAAGGTAACTTTAATCGTATCCTTATCCTGATTCGCCCCAAAAAGAGGTTGCGTATCAAAATCATATTGTTCCGGGGAAGCAGTTGTCAAAGTATCCACGACCGCCAACCTAAAAGCCAAAGGGGTTGTCAGAAGGCGTCCCATCAAGTTGACCTCAAAATACAAATCGTAAGATTCAGCACCAACATATTGGGAGAAAGCCAAAACGGTATCCTGCTCCTCGGTCATGGTAAAATACACGTAACGATCCAAGTCATAACGTCCTATCTGGTCTTTTTCACACGATGCCAGAAATATCGTCAAAAATATACTGATTATAATCCACCTGTTCATCTCTCTAAATTTTAATTCATTAAAGCGCTGATTCATTTTCCGGTAACGGCAACACGAAGTTTGCCTTTGAAGTCGGCTTCACGTTATATTTCTTATAGAAATGAAAAAGCTGACCTTCACCCCAAAATTCTTTTTTCGCGTCTTCCAATATCAAATCATGAAATTCCTCCAAGTCGGATGCACCGATACGTCCGGTAGTACACCCCCTTGCCCCTCTTACGTTTTCCAATTCCAATACTGCCTGACCGTATTGCCCGAGGCTCGCATAATACTCTCCCCGGATGTAATACATCTCACTCAAACGGATAACAGGAATAATACGTTTGTTTACCTCACTCATTTCAGATGCATTGTAATATTTACGGGTCAACACGTAATATTCGTTATACAGAGGACGTACTAATCCTCCATTTTGCGACACTCTCCTGTCCCCGGCATCTTCCCCAACAATCTCCTCCCAATCATCATAATCCATACCTAAATGAGATTCGCTGTCTTCCGTTTCGTCATAGTTCTCGAAATTCTCGGTCAATTTACGTTGGGAAAGTGCAAAAATCAAATCATCATACATTTTTGTATTCACGGAGAAATTCGACTTATCGGTAAACGTGAATACATTATTATTATCCTCATCTACAAAATCAATCACTTCCGTCGCCATATCCGCCGCTTCTTCCAAACGGTCTGCATAAAAATACAAACGCGCCAAAGCTGCCGTCACTGCCGTGTAATTCATGCGGAATCCCCGATAATTGAAGAATATATCCGAAGGAGCGTTAGCCGAAGTACCACCCTCGTAGCGGAGGTCTGTCCGCAATAAATAAAGCATGCCTTCCAACAAATCAGTCGTGGCCAATATTTCACGAGCTTTCAACAAATCCGCTTCTATCTTCTTAATCATATCCGGAACAGACAAATACGATTCCATTAAAGAAGGAAATTTATCAAAATAAGGCATATACAAATCGTTCCCCGCCTCTTTCAATGATGGTGCAAAATAACGTAACAATTCAAAATGCATAAACCCTCGGCAAGCGATAGCTTCCCCGTGAATCATATCCCGTTCGATGCGTTTTTCTTGAAACTTTACCGTATCTTCTTGACTGATATTCTGAATCAAGTTATTACAATTGGCAATCACATTGTACCCTTTAGACCAGATATTCTGAATCAGCGGTTCCAAATTCTTGTCATCATACAAATATTGTACTGCCCGATTGTAAGGTTTAGAATTATGTCCCAAATTCCCCTTATAATAATATTGAGCAAGTACATCCGCGAATCCCCACGTCAATTCCCGCCCCCACAATTCACTGGATGACATGTCTTTATATATACCATTCAAAGCTGTTCTATAACCACTGCCCGAATTAAAGAGGTCTTCTTCATCCGCTTCATTACTCGGTTTTACATCCAGCCAATTGCCACAGGCACTGAGTAACAAAGGTATAATCACATATAGTATATTAATCTTTCTCATATTTCTATTTTTTCTTCTATCACAAAAGGCTCATTTAAAAAGTAGCTTTCAATGAAAAATTCATCGTTCTTGCATACGGATAACTCAATCCTCGCTCCTGTTTCACGGTACAGAAACGTGCCAAATCATTAGCACCTACTTCAAAACGTAACATACCTAAACTTGCTTTTTTCGCCCATCTCTGTGGCAAATCATAACCGAGAGAAACAGAATTTAAACTCAAAACATTGTAATCCTCAACAAATCGAGTGGAAGGCTTCGTCATCACGATAGATTTTTTTCCACTTTCCAATTTTTTGAATTTAGCATTATCACCCGGTTTTTTCCATCTTTGAGAAAGTACTCGTTTATCCACGTTTTTATTGTACACGTCAGCATTTTCTACTTTACTTACCAACGTTGAATTATAACGTTGTCCCCCGTACTCGTACATGAAAGTTGCGTATAAAGACAATTGTTTATATCTAAAACTGAAGCCGAAAGAACCTTGAATATCCGGTTCCGTGTCGCCGTAACTAATCTGGTCGGCGGAATCCCATACCGTGGTCAATGTCCCGTCTCTTTTTTCCAGTATCTCATTTCCCGTCGCCGGGTCAATCCCATGCGATTTCACCACCGAAATAGCCGTAGTCGATACTCCTTCCTCGAATTTTTTATATGGCTTGATTGTCTCGGTCGTATTACGCAATTCTTCATACTTTGCATCAACACGAGCATTATAATCTTTTAAGGAAGAGGAAATTTTCAACATCTTATTCTCGTTATGGGCAAGGTTAGCGAAAATAGAAAAATTCATATCCCTGTTACTGATAATATTGCTACGCACACTGACCTCGAACCCGCGATTCAATATCTCGCCCACGTTATCCTTGTACGTGGTGAAACCGGTAGAACTCGGTATAGTTACATCATTCACCAAATCCACCGTTTTCTTGTTATACCAAGAGGCAGTCACGTAAAACAATCTGTCAAGGAAACCTATATCCACACCTAAATCCGTCGTATAGGTGGTTTCCCAACCCAAATTTTTATTTCCCATGGCAACCATAGAAGCTCCCATCCCGGTTTCATACCACTCCAATCCGTCGATGTTATACACGGTTTTCGCCGCATAAGGCTCAAAATCCACTTTTCCTGTCGCCCCATAAGTCCCGCGTAGTTTTAACTCATCAATAAAACCGATATTTTTTATAAAATCATAATTGTGCAGAGCGATACCCGCACCCAATGACCAGAATAATCCGGTTTTATTATCCGTTCCGAATTTTGAAGAACCGTCCACGCGCAATGAAGCATCAAATAAATAGATATTATTATAGCTATAATTCAACATCCCCAAGAAACCGAATAAACGACTCTTGTCATCGCCATTCGACGGCTTCTCGTACACATCCTGTGCGTAACTGGGTGAACTAAAATCCCCGGACGGGAATCCGCGATATTGAGTTGACACACTTTCAGCTGAACTCGAAGTCGCATTAATACCTAAAGAAAAGTTCACGTTGTGTTTCTCAATCGAGCGATTATAGGCTAACACGACATTCATATCCCAACCCAAACTCTCGGAAGTAGATACAGTCAACTCTCCCGCAACAGCATTGGAAACATCCAATTCATTCGTATTTCTTTTAGACAGCGGATCGATAAAATTGCGAGTTTTATTGTTTGTTTTCGTTACAGTAAACTGTCCTTTAACCTGTAAATAATCATTAACATACCAGTTTACACTTAAATTATTTATCAATTCATTATATTCTGTACGATTGAAACTCTTCAATCCGGCTTCATACAATGGATTAATTGGAGGGTCGGAATTCAAATGCCACGATTCCAAAGTCCGTTTATAAGTTCCATCCGCATTTTTGTATTCATCATACGGTAATTTGGTCGTGTAATCGGAAAAAGCCCCATAAGGAGAATCAGCCGAACGTGTTACCCCATAGGAGATATAATTCTTCACTTGAAAAGATTGAATCCGGTAATCTAAACTCAACCCCATACTAATACGGTCACGATAAGATTTTTTCATGACTCCGTCTTCATTATTGTATCCTAAATCCACTCCGAAACGAATATCATCAGTACCCCCATCGACATACAAACTATGTTTATGGTTAAAAACTGTACGCAACGGTTTAGACAACCAATAAGTATTCACCCCACGTACCACATTGTCCAGTTTTCTATTGTACTCTCGGTCCAATAGATATTGGTCCATCGGTTTATCGCTTTGGTAAATTCCGGCAGCAACTTCCGTTTCCAATTTCTCTTTAGCATTCATCAAGTTATAATCAGTAAGATCAGGCATTGTCAATGTTCCGGTCATGCTGTATGAAACGGAAAGCTTTCCGGGGGTCGGGGCAACGGTGGTAATCACAACCACACCATTTGCCGCACGGGAACCGTACATGGCTGTTGCGGCAGCATCTTTCAACAAGGTGATATTCTCAATCCGGTTAATATCCATATCATACAATTTGGTTACCGAAACTTCGAATCCGTCCATGATGAAAAGCGGCAAGTTCGGGTTATTCTTCAAATTAGACTTTGACAAAGCGTCAGCATCCAATTCTTTCACCCCAATACCGGAACGACCGCGAATATACAACTCCGGCACAGCATTCGGGTCGGAACCCCACTCCGTGTTTTCCTGTATACGAAAAGACGGGTCGAATATCTGTAAAGCCGCTAAAACATTATTTTTAGATACTTTCAGCAACTCATCCCGTTCCACTTTTATCGCATTTCCCGTGAAACTTTTCTTATTGATGTTACCATATCCCGTGATCACCACCTCTTCCATCTCCATTTTTTCTTCCGCCAAACGGATAGATAAAGGTTTATCATCATTCTTGGTATCATTGCTGACCACCACTTCTTTCGTGACCATACCGACAAAGGAAACGACAAAAACGGTACTGTCCATCGGGACAAAAGTGACTTTAAATACTCCGTTCGCATCGGTTGCTACCCCCATCTTCGTTCCCTTGAGCATGACTGTCGCTCCGGGTAGCGGTTCTCCTCGCTCATCCATCACGACTCCCCGGACGGTGCGTTCTTTTACTTTCACGTCCTTTTTGTCATTCGCTTCTTTCAACTTAATCACGATGATGTTGTTCACGATGTTGTAAGTATAGTTCGTGTTTTTCAAACAATACTGCAGAATCTCCTCCACGGAAGCGTCTTTAAATACTTTCGTCACGGAAGGAATCTTGGCGATTTCTTCAAAATTGTACAGCACATCATAAGATGTTTTACTTTTCAACTCCTCCAGCACCTGTTCCATGGTTGCATTCTGGAAGGTCAACGATAACTTCTGCGCTGCGGCAGGAGTTACCTTGAGTACGCACATGAAGCAGAGTAACAAGACTCCCTTCAGAATACCCGAGTGTAAAAAATTTTCTCTCATTTTTTTCCCAAATCTGAAATTCATATCCTACGGATTTTGTTAGTAATAATTCTGACTCAAGTAGTCCGGTCACCCGGACTACATATTTAGATCTTAGGCATGTCCTTCCACGAGCGAGTCATCAGGAATAACAAATAATCATAATGAGCTCGTGTCCGGGCATCACCCGTATAGCGTTGCTTTTTAAGCAACTCTTTTATCTTATCGTACACGGAGTACCACAAATGTTTCTGGTTATCCGCCGCAATGTTTTCCACCACCCAACGATGTCCGAAAACTTGATGTTCCGGTCCTTGCGCGGATTCTTCTTCTAATTCTTCATCCAAACCGGCGTTTACATCTGCCTCTGTTGCATAATATTGCCCGAACCATCTTACCCGACCGTTAATATCGACATCATTACGCACGTTTGAAATGAATTCCGCTTGCATCACCCGCTCCTCATCCGTCAACGCCCTTCCCCGTTTCGTGGGTTCGAATACAAGTTCATATAAATCCTCGATATACTCTTTCGGACTATATGAGTTAGGATCACGATGATAAGTCAAAGATATGCGTTTGGTCTGATATAAATCGGTAATCACGTTTTTTTCCTTCACGACATAAGATTTCAAAATTTTCATCGCTTGAGAACCGTTAAAACTTAGATTTTTGATTACCTCTTCCTGATCCAACCACCTTAAATCTTTCAACTGCTCGATCACGAATTTCAAAGAAGCCCGTTGCACCTCTTTCGGCACGACAGTAAGCGTCGGATTCGGATCTCCCACGAACGCTTCATTCAAGTAGAAAGAACCGATATTCCGGTACACGTTGAACAAATATCCCTTTACCTGTGCCACTATAAAGCGATACATGTCATTCCGGTAATTATAATCTCGGTCTTCCTCATCCATCCATTCGTTCATGTGCTCCATGATATATTTCAAGTTCTTGAGCCCGTAAGCACTGGCTTTAATGGCATCGTCACCCAAATCGTACGATAATCCGCTGGGGTCGAAGGTCGTCAACAGATATTGTTCGGGAGCGAAACGATACATCGGATCACCGGCTTTCTCGGCAATCCACCCGGCAACCACCTTATTCTCCTCTTCCGGCGTATTCACATCAAATACAGGTTGGTATGCCACTTTTATAACATAATAGTCATACGTTCCCAGTTGAGGTACTAAAGCTACCCCTTTATCCTCCGGTTGAGCCACGTAATTAAAGCCGATATTATCCATCACGGAAGCCGTAATCCCGTACTTTTGAGTATAGGAAGCCGAACGCAAAGAATCCGTCGGGATAGCAGCCGAACCTGCCATATTATTAATCAATCCTAACGTGTGTCCAATCTCGTGACGCACGGCAGCCCGAATAGATTCTCCCTGCAACTCATCCGACAATTTCAAGTGGCGGGCTCCCTCGTCAACTTGCGAGGTCTGCACGAAACGTTGAATGTTATTCCATTTCAACAAGTCATGAAACAAGAATAGAGAAGCGTTACGAATCTCGCCATTACGAGGATCTACCCAAGAAGCGTCTTTCATCATCGTCACTACACCCGTCGGCACGTAGCGAATCGTGTTATATTTCATATTATCCGGATCGAACTCGGGATCATTTGTCGGGTAATCTTTTACCTGAATGGCATTTTTGAAACCGATAGCCTCGAAAGCCTTATTCCAATCCAAAACACCTTGCGCCACATGCGCACGCCACGCTTTAGGGAAATTAGGATCCAGATAGAACACAATCGGTTTCACCGGTTCTGTCAATTTCCCTTGTCGATAGGCTTCCACATCCGCGGGTTGAATATCCCAACGCTCCATGTAATGTCTTTCAACGGAACGATCGACCTTGGTTGTCATATTCTCACAAGCAGAAGTTGAGATACCTACCCTCGGGTCTGCCAAACGGGGACGCATAGTCGGATGCTCCGGCAACAACATGAAGGTTCGATTCACTTTAGCTGTTAAAGGTTCGCTTTTCGAAATCACGTATTGTCCGCCCATAACCAAATCAAACCAATATCCCAGACAGGAAACAACAGACACGTTATCCTCGAAAGCCTTTGTGCTCACCACGTATGACAAATCCTTTTTAAATTCAGGGGCTATCCCGGCACGACCGTACTCCTGCGTACGTTTCCCGCTACTGAAAGGTGTCATTTCTTCATCATGCCCCACAAGAAAATCCGTCATATCAAACACGATAGCCGTACTATCGGCATTATACGCCAACACGGGGAATGAATTGATAAGCGGATGAATACTATTCATACGGATAGCCTCCTGCACTCCCTCTTCACTCGAATCCGAATATAAAGGAAGTTGCCCATTACGACTAATTTCACACATCATCAGGGTACTGTCCTGCAACGAGAAAGCAAAATGTTTCGGGCGGGTTCCCATCAATCCCACGGTACCGATCCCCACATCGGAAGTCTCCACGATCTTCGAGCCCAACAGGAACTCTCTGCCCAACAAAGAAACCGGCAACTCGAAATAGATTTTACCGTTCACCAAATGTAACGTCATAAAACCTTTCTTGGTATCGACTTTTTTACCTTTAAAAAGTTTGTCGTACTTGCTCAATTTCTCCACCTTCTCCGTGTCCTTTTTCTTTTTATCCTTTCTACCGGCAGCATGAATATCCGCAAAAGCCACCAGTACAAGAAGAACCGTGAATAAAACAAAACTTCTTTTCATCTGTTTATATTTTTATTTTCTTATTTATCAATTAATATCTCGCTCATTTCCAGTTACGCACATCCTCAATCTTTTCCAAAAGGAAGCCGTAATGACTCCGGGTTTCCCGTGAACCGCCGTTCAGTCGGGACTCCATTAATTTCTGTACCCGAATCAACAGCCCATACCATAAATGCGCCTGATTATCATTAGACAAGTTCGTCACGTAATATTGGAAACCGAATCCTTGTACCGGCAACACGGGATTTATCTCTTTCGCCAGTGTTTCCACTTGAGTCTGCCTTCTCTTCTTGCCATCTCCTAACCGATGATTCGGAATCTGTATCCGTTTCAATATAGCACACACGACCTCATACTGTAAAGTACGTTCGGCCTTCGTGAGATTCCTGCCCTTTATTGTCGATGCCCACACGTGCGCGTATATATCATCAAGGTATTCTTTCGGAGAATAACTCTTCGGGTCCCGGTAGTAGCCCAAAGATACCCGTTTCGTGTTCACCAGTTCCTTGGCAAACTTTTTCACCAGAATTTCTGACTTCGGCGTTCCTACTGTCAGGTTTTTAGTCACTTCCGGGGCATCAATCCAATCCAAAGTGCGCAATTGCTCCATCACGAATATCGCGGCACGTTTCTGCTTCTCCTTGGGCAACACGCTGAAAGCGGTACGCCCGTCCCCGACAAAACTCTCGTTCAAGTAATACCCCCCGACATTCAACAAAGCATTTTTCAAGTATCCGGCGAACTGATTGGCAATTCCCCGGTACATATCTATCCGGTAGGTATAATCCCGGTCTTCCGCGTCCAACCAACCATTCATGTTTTTCAAGATATACTGCAAATTCTTGATACCGTAAGTCCCGGCTTTCACGGCATCGTCGCTTAAATCTTCGGTCAACGCACTCGGGTCATATTCGTCGTACACCTGCTGCTTGCCGTAACGATACATCGGATCTCCGGACTTAGCCGCAATCCAAGATTGTACCACACGAAGTTCTTCCTCCGCATTCTTCGCCTCCGGTACCGGACGATATCCCACTTCAATAGCGTAATAATCATACACACCCAAATCCGGCGGAGTCAAACCGACTCCTTTATCTCCCGGTTGCGCGATATAATTATAACGGGCATAATCCATGATAGAAGGCGTAGTCCCGTATTTCCGGGTAAATGCCGCACTCCTCAACGAATCAGCGGGAAAGGCTGCCGAAGCTGCCATATTATGCATCAATCCAAGACAATGCCCGACCTCGTGAGCAATAATATAACGCAGGCTCTCGTGCATCACTTCATCCGACAATTTAGGGGTACGTACGCGTTCGTCCAGTTGTGCCGTCTGCACGAAACGCATCTCGTTCACCAATTTCACGATGTCATGATATACAAATACCGAAGCATTCATAATCTCACCCGTGCGAGGGTCTACCCAAGAGGGTCCCATGGCATTCTCAACCCCAATCGGTGCATAGCGCACGCAAGAGTATTTCAAGTTATCCGGGTCGAATTCCGCATCATCTCTCGGAAAATCCTTCGATTGAACGGCATTCTTAAAACCGATACGCTCGAATGCCTTGTTCCATGTCCGTATGCCTTCATGGATAGCGTTCTTCCATGAAGCGGGGAAAGTATTATCCACGTAAAACACGATCGGTTTCACCGGTTCAACAAGTTCTCCCCGCTTGAATTTCTCCATATCCGAAGGTTCCAGATTCCAACGATGCATAAAATAAGTTCGAGTACTCCGGTCTACATCCATCCCCATGTGTACACGAGATGAAACGAAATACCCAACTCTGGGATCCGCCAACCGCCAACGCATCATATCCTCCTTTTCCGGCAACAAAATCATGGAACGATTCACCTTCATGGTTACCTGTTCAGCATGCCGATACCCCGTATTCTTACGGGTAAGTACCTCGTGATAAGTCAACACCGAACAAATCGAGATATTATCTTCGAATGCTTTAAAAGAGTCCAAGTATGACAATGACTTATTCAATGTCGCTTTTCTCGTCAACAAACCGAATGCCGCAGTCTTTCCATACGGGTCGAAAGGATCCATTCGCTTGTTATCACCCAAAAACATTTCAGTCACATCGAAAACCACCGTGGTAGTGTCCCGATTATAAGCAGCAATTTTAAAGGCTTGCATCAACGGGATAATCGTACTTTTAGCCACAGCCTGTTGCATTCCGACCTCGTCAGCATACACGTTGGGACGAGTGCCATTCGTCACCTCCTGCATATACAGCGTGCTGTCAATAATATTGAATTTCACATGCAACGGCTCCGATGCCTTCTGCCCGACCAACACGTTCCCATTATTACTGATCTCGCTCACCGTCGTTCCGAGCAGGAACTCCCGGTTCAAAAGATTCATGGGCAACTCGAAGTATAACTTCGCCCCGATCTTATGAATCGTCAGCAATCCCTTTTTAGTTTCCACCTTCTTCCCCCGGAAGAGGCGATCGTACTTCACGGAACGCTTCTGGGGAGCAGGTGCATCCGCCTTCACCTCTTGTTTCTTTTTCCCTTTCGCGGCAACCTCTCCGGTCACAAGAAACAAGAGTCCCATGATGCAGATGAATAACCTGTATATTTTTATTCTCATCTTCAAACACTTAAAGTATTAATCACCCTATTTATTTTGACTTCATAAAATCCTCCACGATAGAAAGCAAATAAGTATAGTGCGCACGAGTTTCATACGAGCCACTATTTTTCCTTTTTTCCATCACGGCTTTCACTTTTGTCAATAATTGATAATACAAATAGTTATTGTTATTCGTCGACGTGTTGAATACATAATAAATATAGTCAAACCCGGCACGCTCGTTCAATTCATTCATCTGATTCAATGAATGATAGTAATCCAACATATCGCCTTGGAAATTACCTGAAACAACCGGCATATCTCTCAAATGCTCAAACAATTCCATTTGTTGATACACGGGTAAATCCGCACGAGGTGACAAAGCATGTACATCCCGGTTCATCTCGGCCGCAAGCAATTCATCCACTTCACCTCTGGGAGTGAGAGGATCTGCCCCTTTGATCAAATTCTTCAACACTTCGGTTTGCAAGATACGCTCACATTCCGTGGGATTCGTTCCCTTTATCGCGGAAGCCCAGATACTCTCGTATAAATCCGTCAGATATTCTTCCGGCGAATAAGCATCTTTATCCCGATAAACTGCCAGCGACAAACGCTTCGTGTTCAATAGCGAACCGGCAAGATTTTTCAGCATCAACCGGGCTGTCGATCCGTCCAGCGGCAAATTCTTCACCACGTCGATGTTATCAATCCAATCCATGTCTTTCAATTGTTCAAACAGGAACTGTGCCGAACGTTTCTGCATCTCTTTCGGGACAATGGCAGACGTGGCGTAAGGATCACCGACCATATGCTCATTGATATAGAATCCCCCGATATTCATATTCACGTTATACAAATAACGCATATATTGAGAAGCTATTGCCTGATAAATATGGAATCGATAACTATAATCCGCATCCTGTCCATCCAGCCACTCGTTCAAATGACTCATGATATATTTTAAGTTCTTGATACCATATTCCCCGGCTTTCACTGCATCGTCACCCAAATCTTCCGTCAAGGAAGTCGGGTCAAATACCCCGTAATAAATTTGTTGTTTCCCGTAACGATACATCGGGTCACCAATCTTATCCTCGATAATTTTGTTCAAGTGAGGAACTTCCTCTTCCGTACTCTTGGCATCCGGGAAGAAACGATATCCCCAGTCTATCGCGTAGAAATCATATACACCCAAACGAGGCGGAGTTAATTTCACCCCTTTGTCTTCGGGCTGAGCGATATAATTAAACCGGGCATAGTCCATGATGGAAGGCGTCGTCCCGTATTTCTCCATAAACTCTTTATCACGATATTTCTCTACCGGGATTGAAGCCGACGAAGCCATATTGTGCATCAAACCGAGGCAGTGCCCAACCTCGTGCGCCACAATATAACGCATACTCTCTTCCAACACATCTTCCGGTAATTTTGTCGTGCGTACACGGGGATCCACTTGCGAAGTCTGCACGAAACGCATATCATTCACCAACTGGATCACATCATGATAAATGAACACCGAAGCTTGAATAATCTCACTATTCCGGGGATCTACCCAAGAAGGCCCCATAGCATTGGCGATACCGATAGGCGCATAATAAACACAGTTATATTTTAAGTTGGCAGGATCAAACTCAGGATCATCTTTCGGGAAATCTTTCGCTACCATCACGTTTTTAAAACCGATCTTCTCGAACGCTTTGTTCCATTCCAACACGCCCTCTCTTACCGGTTTTTTCCATGCCTCCGGGAATTTGTCATCCACGTAGAACACGATCGGTTTCACCGGTTCCACCAACTCCCCTCTTTTATACGCCTCCACGTCTTTCGGACGAATATCCCATTTATTGGCGTAAGTCAGAATCTGCACCTCATCCGCGTACCGAGTCAATTTCTCTTTAGATGAAGTGAAATAACCAATCCGAGGATCCGCCATACGGGCATGCATAACAGGTTCTTCCGGCAAAAGAACAAAAGAACGGTTCACTTTTATCCGCACGGGTTCTTGATAAGCAATCATCACGATTCCCATGTACAACAAATCCTGCGTGTAACTCAGGCAAGAGGTAATCGACATATTGTCCTCGAACGATTTCAACTGATCGACATACGACAGGTTCTTTTTAAAAGAAGCCCGACGGGCGCATGCCCCGTACATAGTCTTCTTCCCGTTCGGATCAAAAGGATCAAGCCGCTTGTTGTCGCTCACCAGAAAATCAGTCATCTCAAACACAACGGCAGTACTATCCGCATTATACGCTTTCACTTTAAATCCCTGCATCACCGGACATCCCACTCCCTGTGCCAAGGCAGCAAGAACACCTTCTTCCTCGTAATCCGTGAATATTTGACGACGAGCTCTATTGGTCACTTCCCTCAATTCCACCGTACTATCGCGAAGTGTAAACTTTATATGTAAGGGTTGTTTCACCTTCTGTCCCACCAATACATTCCCGTTATCACTAATCTCCGAAACGGTGGAACCCAACAACATATCCCGCCCCATCAAGTTTAATGGAAATTCAAAATAGACCTTCCCGTCCATCTTGTGCAATGTAACCATCCCTTTCACTGTTTCCACCTTCTTGCCTTGGAACAGTTTCTCGTAAGGGGTTACCTTTTTCTCCTCTACCTTTTTCTTCTTCCTCGTTCCGGCGCTAAGCGGTTCTGCCGCGGAAAGCACAACAAGACAAGTAACAAAAAACAAAAAAGTTCGTCTCATAATAATCATCATTAATTTTAAAATAATACATACAATATCCTCACAACGAGCAAATTATTTACCCGATGCACATAACAATACTTTTGCAAATCTTATAAACTCACACCTGACAAGCTAGAAAAATACCTTTGGCACACTAGTGATTCGATCTTGTCAAATCTTGCATCACTATTACAGTATTTCCCTTTATCTCAAATTTTATATTTGTTGTCTGTTCCAATAATTCAAGCACATCATGTATATCCGTGTACTTGGGAAGTGTTCCTTTAAAATGATAGTTCTTCAAATTCTCGTTCATATAAAATATATGTACATTATACCAACGAGCTATCTTTCGCAGGATCACATCTATATTCTCTTTGTCAAACTTGAACGTATTCCCCATCCATGCTATATAAACCTCCACGTCCACCTCTCTCACGTTTACTCCATGTTCCGAGTAATACGCCTGTTGTCCCGGGGTTAGAACCACCTTTTCCTGCTCCCGTGTTGTCACCTCCACCTTTCCGGTCTTCAACGTGGTATGGGCGAAAGTTTCATCCATGTAACTCATCACGTTAAATGAAGTTCCTAATGCCCTCACCGCAAAACCTTTAGTTTTCACGATAAACGGTTTATCCGGGTTCTTCGCCACCTCGAAGAATGCTTCTCCTTCCAGATAAATCTCTCTAGTTTTTCCGTTAAACGCCACCGGATATTTAAGTTTGGAGCAAGCCCCTAACCATACTTTGGAACCATCCGACAACTGCATGAAAAACTCCCCGTTAGCCGGAATTTCCAATGTATTATAAATGACTTTTGCATCCTCACCTCCGGTCGTACCTTGATACACCAATTCCCCGCTATTCCGGTTGGATATCATCGTACCATTCCGCTCACTTAATACCACGTTGTCTTTTCCCAACTCTATCGCGCTACCATCCGACAAACGCAACACGGCTCTCTTGTCCCCGTGGGCAATAGCCGATGCCACCTGCATAACCTCATCACCCGAAAAGCTCTGTTGCAGCATATATATACCCCCAACCAACAAAGGAATAAGCAATATGGCTGCATACCGGAAAATTCTGTTTATCCGGCGTTGTCGGCGAACTTTTTCCATTCTCTCCTTTTCTCGCAAAAACTCCTTAAAAGCCATACGTTTATCAATCGTCCGATACAATTCAATCTTACGTACTAATTCTTTCTCATCCTGCAATCGTTCAAACAACCGATTGTTCTCCTCCGAAACCACAAGCCATTCATCTACCATTCTTCGCTCCGCGACAGTGGCTTCCCCACTGATTACACGGGCGATAGAAAATGATATTTTAAACGACTTGTCAGTTACTTTACTCATCATAGTGTGATTTTATGCTCCTAATACACTTAAATCTACCAAAAGGGGGTAATGTAAGTCATATTTTTTCTATAAAAAATACGTTCTTAGCAGCAAAAGGTTCATTTTCAATGAATATACACATAAAAAAAAGACGACTATTTTCTCTCGAATTTCTTGCCAACATCTGGTATTCTCTCGTTGTTGAACCGTTATTGAACCCATGTTCAACCGTTCGGGACTGTTCGAAAAAGGTGTTTACCTTGTATATATGACAATAACAAGAGCCTATTTGTCGAGTTATTCGGTTAAACTCGTCGGGATTTTACTCGAATTATCCTACCATAATAATCTCCCACGCTCGTACCCTCTCCGTTCCCGCTCTTATATCGCTATATAAAAGATTATAGCAGCATAAAAGCGGAAATGCAGCATATACGGCAGAGAGAGATTATTACTCCGGTTTAACCAAGAAATGAATAAAGAATCGAGCCGTTTCCTCCAAGGTATGAAAACGAAAATCAGGTAACGTTTTCAACAATTTGTCACTGGAATAACGGGATTTATTTTGAGAGGAACGGGCGGTTTCACGTGTAAAAGCCGGTTTCTTTCCTGTAAACAAGGAAAAGAAAGCAAGCAAACGCCAAGCTAAAGAAGTCATCCAAGGTACCATCCGTATATATGGCGGGCGTTTCCCCGCGGCACGGGCTATCACGGTAAACAACTCCTTGTAAGAATAATTTCCACCGCAAAGCACGAACCGTTCTCCCCGGATGGAAGAAATATTTACCAAGCGAATCATTGCCTCGCAAACATCCCTCACGTCCACGTAACCGTTCACCCCATCGGTGTAAAAAGGCATTCCTTTCCGGGCTTGCTCGAACAACTTGGCACTACTACGTCCCCGAAGTCCGGTACCCAGAATAATCGCCGGGTTGACAATGACAGCCTCCAACCCCTTCTGCACGTATTCCCACACGGTCTTCTCGGACGCTCCCTTGCTGCCCGAATAAAGCGAATGAACGGAGCCGGGGATTTCGGGTGTATCCTCGTCAATGATGACACTCTCGTCGGGAGCATCGCCCAAGGCGGCAATAGAACTCACGAAACAGAGCCGCACGCGATGTTGCAGGCAAAGGGAACATATATTTTCCGTTCCCCGGATATTCGTCCGCAACAGTGTATCCCGGTCGCTCCCGTTAAAAGAAACCATCGCCGCGCAGTGGTACACCGTGTGGACTTTCTCCCCGTACGGGGAGATGGATTCCCCATCCAACACGTCACCCTCTACCCATGTTACACGAGAAACAGCTTCTTCCGGGGATGAGAAATAACGAGAAAAGAGAGCCATTGTCTCCTCGACACGACTCTCTTTTCTTTTTAATGCTATGATTTTCTCGCCCGAACGAGCCAGATGACACAACAAATGGCTACCCAATAACCCGGTAGCCCCGGTTACCATTACTGCCAATTAAACACGATGTTTTGTTTCACATCGGGATGCAGACTCAAATGCACGGGACAAGTATGCGCCACACGTTCCAGAATCTTTTTCTCTTTCTCGGTATACCCGTTCGCCGGGAAATTAAAGATCACATCAATCTCCGCTATACGGCGAGGCTCTGCAGCCATCTTCTTGGTGATCTCGATGTCAGTTCCTGTCAGGTCGATTCCGTTATTTTGGGCATAAATTCCCATGATTGTCATGGCACAGGCCGCCAAAGAAGTAGAACACAAATCGGTCGGAGAAAAAGCCTCCCCCTTACCGTTATTATCCGTCGGCGCATCCGTGATGATCGTCGTACCACTCTGTAAATGCGTGCATTCCACGCGTAAACCTCCTAAATATTTTGCTTTTACTGTTGCCATACTCTCTTTTTTTTAGATTTAACTCTCCAAAAGTAATCATTTCCGGACAGCTTTACAAGAGAAGAGGTCGGTGAAAAAAACATTTCCGCAACCTCATGGACGCTGTCACCCTTACAAACCCTAGGTGTCAGCTTTTCCTTTCGGTTTTGTAAATTTTGAATTAATTCCCTAAATTATCAAGATTTATCCAATGATTCTCGATTTCTAGCACAATTTTTGATATACCTCTAGTATCCCTATTGACACTTTTCTTATGCCGGGTGGCATTCATATTCCTACCACAC
>OGKG01000516.1_pt1 | contig 49852 bp, 49 predicted proteins | sample 1572201 | NCBI WGS metagenome assembly OGKG01 (sample SAMEA2582146, study PRJEB24529) | metagenome | biome: Human gut stool | place: China | collected 2011 | reverse complement strand
GCCACAGGCAGGGATAGATGTAGCCGGAGGCGGAGGTGGGGCTGAGGACGGACCAGGTGGCGCTGTTGAGATCGTCCCAGGTCAGCTCTTCGCCGGCATTGACCTTGGCCTGCAATTCCTGACCCTTTTCGCTGGGTCCGGCCAGAATGATGCAGCGGTAATAGGTGCTCATATCCTTGGTGTTTTCCTCGATGGTGCCGTCATTCCAGTCAGCAGGGTTCTCGGAATCCTTGTTGATGGCATAGCGCAGAGCGGTGAGCAGCACGTCGCAATCGTCGGAGAAGAGGACGTAGTTGCCGCCGGAGATGAAGCCAATGTCGGCGCTGCCGGCGCTGAGGGCCTCGCCCACGGCGGTGTAGCTTGTGCCCACGGTCATGTCGATATCCTTCACGTCATAGCCCTTTTCCAGAAGCTTTGCCTGAAGTAGCTGCTCCAGAGGCTCCGTGGCGGTGGTGATCTGGTCCGCGTCGGCGTAGGGGGAAAAGGCGATCTTCAGAGAGGGGATCTCCTTCACACCGGTCTCACCGGCGCTTTCCGTGTCATTCTCCGCCGGGGTCTGCTTGCCGGCGCAGCCGGTGGCAAGCCCCAGGCATAGAGCCAGGGTCAGAATACTTGCAAGAAACTTTTTCATGGGATTTACCTCCAGATTTGATTTTCTGCTCAAAGCGCAAAAAAATATGTGCCTTGCAGCACATACCGAATTTGACTTCAAGCAGATGCTGACAGCTCCCCCGGCGTCACCGGGGGAAACAGGGGCGGTCGATCCTTACTGGGATCCTCTCAACCCGGAACACGGGTTCCCTCGCAATCTGGTTTCGTCATCAATCTGAGCGCGGCGCCAAGGCGCTCCCCTTTTCGCCGCATTCCGTAACCGTGGATTACCTTACCACACTCTTCCATAAAATACAAGCACAAATCCGCAAATAACCGACAAAAACGGGACATTGTGTTCCTATGACTGGTTTCGGGAGACAGCTTTACAAATTTGCCGCAGCTCGCCGGGGAGACAACGAACCCCGGCAGGCCATCATAAGCGTGGCGGCCTGCCGGGGATTCAAAGTCAGTCATTATTCTGATGGGGAGACAATTACTTGCCCTGACGCATTTCCTCGTCGATGTCAATGAGGTCCTGAAAATCCGGGCCCCAGAGACGGAAGTTTCCAGACTCGATCATTGCCTTATATTGGAAGGAGTCCCGGACCCGCTCCGGCAGGATGACGCCCGCACGGGCCTCATCACCGTCCTGATGGGTGTCAGATCCGGCCAGACGGAAATAGTTGGGATGGCGGCGGCACAGCTCCACGCCCCGGTCGCTGTGATTTTCGTGGCGGGGGTTGCCGTTGATGATCTCCGTGCCGTCCACAGCGTCCTCAAACACGGTGGTGTTGCCGTCCCGGTAGGGGTGGGCGTGGATGATGAGGACCTCATTGTGGAATTTCTCGTAGAATTCCCGGGCACTGGTGCAGCACATATAGGGATTGGAACGAAGCCAGTCCTCATCGATGCCGTACACCAGATAGTCATTGTCATTCTGGGGGAAGCGCAGCTCGGCGCCCAAAATCACATCGAAGCCCAGCTCGTCACCCCGCTTTTTGGAGGCCTTGTAGCCGGAGAGATAGTGGTCCATGGCCTTCTGCCAGTCATGCTCCGTGTCGATGCGGGAGAGGTATTCCGGATGCAGATGGTCTGTGACCACCAGACCGGAAAAGCCGTGCTTCACATAGCGCTCCACAACGTCGGCGGCAGGCAGATGGCCGCATTTGCTGGTTTCCGCAGTATGGGTATGAGGATCGTAAAGATAACCTTGCATGGTTGGATGTTCCTTTCTACCAGGGACGGCAGACCGTCCCGAATTTACAGTGAGATCACTTGGAGGGCTCCAGCTTCCGGCAGGTGCCCCGCTGGATCAGCGTCGGCAGCAGGATCTGGTGGACATAGCCCTGAGTGCCGTTTTCAATTTTGTCCCGGAGCATATCCACCGCCTGCACCGCCATGTCCCGCTTGGGCTGGTCAACGGTGGTCAGGTCGATGCGGGAGAGGGCCGTGGCGCTGATGTTATCGAAGCCGATGAGGCTCAGATGCCCCGGAATATCAATGCCCATTTCATCTGCCGCCGTCAGAATACCCAAGGCATTGGAGTCCGTGGCGGCAAAGACTGCGGTGCAGTCCAGAGGCTTCCGGAACAGCTCCTTGGCCAACTGATATCCACCCTGAATGGAAGAGCGGGAATATTCGCTGTTGAAAAAGTGAGGCGTGAGGTTAAATTCATGACAGGCCTTCATATATCCGTCCGCTCGGAGCTGATGAGTCGTGGAACCGGGACGCTGGCCGAAATAGAGAATATCCCGGTGGCCCAGTTCATAGAGGTATTGGGTACCCAGATAGGTGCCCCGGCTGTTGTCAACGGCCACATAGCTCTGGGGCTGGCTCCGCAGGTTTTCGCTGAGGAACACCGTGGGGACCTGATCCAGATAGGATTTGAGGTTATCGTAGGATTTAGAGCTCTGAGGGACGATGAGGATCCCGTCCACCTGCCGGCCCAGCAGCAGCTTGAACACGGTCTTTTCCTGCTTCAGGTCCGGACCGGAATCACAGAGCATGATATTATAACCGTGGGCACGGGCGCTGACTTCCGCGTGGTAGGCAAGCTCCGACATGAACTGGTTGTCCACAGAGGGGACCACCAGTCCGATGAGGTTGGTGCGCTTGGTCACCATGGACCGGGCCACAAAGTTGGTGGTGTAGCCCATCTCATCGCACAGCTTCAGGACCCGTTCCCGGGTCTCACTGCCGATCTGGGAGCTGCCGGAAAGGGCACGGGATACGGTAGCATAGGAGACGCCTGCTGCTTTGGCGACATCCTTTAATGTTACATTTTTCATAAAGTTGACTCCCTTGCGAAGGTTGTGTTTGTGCAAACGTTTCCGACTTTTTAAGAAAATTGGCAGAAAAAACTGCCAAGGTACTTCAGACGAATCAAGAATAGCTGATTTTTGCTCTTCTGTCAATATCAACCTAAATTTTTAAGGCATTTTGGGCAATCCAGCAAAAAAAGTGTCTGAGCTTTGACATTTGAGATATTGACAAAAAGGGGCGAACTCCTATAAAATAAAAGCAGAAATCGCAAACGTTTGCGATTCTTGGGGGACCGATGCCACCGAGAATCGCCGCGCTTTCCCGCAGTTGGGCCGCGACCCTGAATTTCAAAGGAGGAACTGCCATGACCGCCAATATCCAAACCATTTTCTTCGATGTAGGAAACACCCTGCGCATTGTCCTGCCGGACCAGGAGTTTATTGACCGGGCGGAAGCCGGTCTCATGGAACTGATCGGCACCACGGAGAGCCACGACGCCCTGTTTGCCAAGCTGGAGGAGCGCTGGAAGGCATACCGCAAGCAGTCCAAGACCACCCTGCTGGATGCTTCCGAGGGAGAACTGTGGACCCAGTACATGCTGCCGGAATATGATCCGAATATGATTTTTGCCAATGCCCCCAAGCTGACCCGCCTGTGGCGCGACCATGACGGCCGCCGGGTGGCCCGGCCGGACGCCGTAGCCACCATCAAGGAGCTGCACCGCCGGGGCTATACCCTTGGCATCATCGCCAACACCGTAACGGAGACGGAGATCCCCGATTGGATGGCGGCTGACGGCGTGGCCCAGTGCTTCAAGACCACGATCCTTTCCTCCAAGGTGCGCCTGCGCAAGCCGGACCCGGACATCTATCACCTGGCCTGCCGCTGCATCGGCACGCCGGAAGCCAACTGCGCCTATGTGGGTGATAACCCGGTGCGGGACGTGGAAGGCACCCAGGCTGCCGGCTTCGGTATGATGATCCGGATCGACGAGCCGGATACGCTGAACAAGGAAAAGGCCACCGGCAAGGAGTTTACCCCGGATCATGTCATCACCAGCCTTTCTGAATTGCTGGACATCTTCCCTGAGCGGGCTTAAAGGAGGACCTATGGAAAAACAGTATAAAGCCGTCTTTTTCGACTTGGGCGGCACTTTGCGCATTGCTTTCCTGGAGGAGGCCTATATGCGCCACGCCCGTCGGAAAATGGCGGAGATCGCAGGCACGGATATGCCTTATGAGGAATTCTATCAGATGATCGAGGACCGCTACGAGCCGTACCGCAAGTGGGCGCTGGGCGAGTACAAGGAATCCGGAGATGAAGAACTGTGGTGCAAATGGCTGCTGCCGGACTACGATCCGGTCCGCATCCGTCAGGTGTGCCATGAGCTGAGCTTCCAGTACCGGCAGACCAAGGGCCGCCGGGTGGTGGTGGACGGCGGTGTGGAGGTCATCAAGGGCCTGCATGACCGGGGCTATAAGCTGGGCATCATCTCCAACCTCATCGGTGAGAACGAGGTGCCCGACTGGCTGGAGGAGGACGGTTTGGATTCCTATTTTGACACAGTGATCCTCTCCTCCGTGTGCCACATGCGCAAGCCCTGTTCTGAGATCTACGATCTGGCCTGCCAGCAGATCGGCGTGAAGCCGGAGGAGTGCGTGTCCGTTGCGGACAACATCAAGCGCGACATTGCCGGGGCCAAGAAGGCCGGTATCGGCTGCAATATTATTTTCCGGTCTCCGGAGAAGAAGCATCCCGTGGAATTTACGGAGGAAAACCGCCCGGACTATGTCATTGAAGATTTCCGGGAGATCCTGAACATTCTGCCCTGATGCGTTCCGGGCCAGCGGCCCGGTGAAAAGGAGGAAGCAAGCCATGAATACGGACATCCGTTATATTTTTCTGGATCTGGGCGGTACCTTCCGGGTCATTGACAAGGACCCGGCTTATCTGGCTGCCGCCCGGGCGAAAATCGCGGAGCTGTGCGGCGTGAAGACGGAAGATCCTACCCAGTGGTTCGAGGATGTGATCGACAAGCGGTACGATGTATACCGGGAATGGGCCCTGAAATATATGTGCGAGGCCCCGGAGGAGGTGCTGTGGCGGCGCTGGCTGGCCTATGACTGCGACCCGGAGCTGATCCGGCGCAATGCCCCGGAGCTTTGCTACCAGTACCGGCAGACCAAGGGCCGCCGCACGGTGGTAGAGGGCGGCGCAGATACAGTGAAGGAGCTGTGCCGCCGGGGCTACACTCTGGGCATCATCTCGGATCTGGTGGGCAGACGGGAAGTGGACGAGTGGCTGGATCAGGATGGCCTGCGCCCCTATTTCCAGACAGTCCAGCAGTCCTCGGTCACCTATATCCGGAAGCCCGGCCCCGCGATCTACTATTACGCCATGGAGGAAGTGGGCGCCGAACCGGAAAACTGCTGCTATGTGGGCGACAATCTGAACCGGGACATCATCGGCGCCAAGGCCGTCGATTTCGGCATGACCGTCACGGTGCAGTATCAGAAGGAGAAGCCCCTGAAGCTGACGGCGGAGAACCGCCCGGACGCCAAGGTCTATCGGTTCCCGGACCTGCTGGACATCTTCCCCAAGCGGGGGCAGGTGGCCGTGGAAAAGCTGATTCCGCCGGAGGATGGACAATAAGTTCGCCCCGGTCGGATAAAAAAAAAGCGCAGTGGCGCGGGAAAGAACCGTTTCACGCACCGCTCGACTCATAAGGAGGTACTTTTTATGTCTGAATCTAAGCGCGGCGGCGCACAACTGGCGCGGGCCGTGGAAAAAGCGTATCAGGCGGGGCAGGATGACTACCATCTGGAACCCATGGTCCTGGTGGAGAACGGTAAGCCTGTGGGCAAGATCGGAGACGGCGATGCCGCCGTGTTCTGCTGCCGCCGCGGTGAGCGGGAGATCGAGCTGACGGAGCTGTTCACCGATCCGGACTTCAACAAGGTACAGCGGAACCAACTGAAGGATCTGGATTTCGTCATCATGACCATGTACCATGATAAGTTTAAGGATCTGCCCATCGCCTTTGCGCCGTCTCATGTGGTGAAGCCTCTGGCTCAGGTCCTCAGCGAGGCGGGGAAGAATCAGTTCCACTGCGCGGAGAGCGAGAAGTATGCCCATGTGACCTTTTTCTTCAACGGCGGCGAGAACGCGCCCTTCCCCGGCGAAGATGACGTGTGCGTGCCGTCTCCCAAGGGCATTGACTTTGACCAGCAGCCGGAGTTGAGCCTGCCTGCCGTGGCGGATCAGGTCATGGGCGCTTTGGGTAAATACGATTTCGTGGTGACCAACTTCGCCAACGGCGATGTGATCGGCCACACCCTGAATACCGCCGCCAAGCTGGAAGCCTGCAAGCATGTCAGCCACTATCTGGATGTGGTGGTCCATGACGCGCTGGCCAAGGGCTATGTGGTGGCCGTCACCGCAGATCACGGCAACATTGAAAAGCTGTACACCGCCGCAGGCAAGCCCGACGGCGCCCACACCACCAATCTGGTGCCTTTCATTCTGATGGACCCCGCCCACAGCGGCCCCATTGCCCTGCGGGACGGCTGCTTGGGTGACGTGGCGCCTACGGTGCTGAACGTCATGGGCATCCCCCAGCCTGCGGAGATGACCGGCAAATCTCTGGCGGAGGGCCACGATTTCGGCAAGGACCGGAAGATGCTGCTCATCATCTGCGACGGCTGGGGTCTCGGCTCCGGCGATGACGGCGATGCGATCCATCTGGCGGATACCCCCTACTGGGATTCCCTGCTGGCGGAGCAGTCCTGGAGCAAACTCCACGCCTCCGGCGAGCATGTGGGCCTGGGAAGCGGAAAGGCCGGCAACTCCGAGGCAGGCCACTCCAATCTGGGCGCAGGCCGCTGCGTCATGCAGGATGACGTCCGTCTGGACGCCGCTGTGAAGGACGGCAGCTTCAAGAAGAATCCCATCTTCTTACAGGCCATCGAACACGCCAAAAAGAACGGCACGGCGCTGCATCTGCTGGCGTATCTCACTTATAAATCCTCTCACGGCTGCATCGACTACCCGTTGGCCATCTGCGAAATGGCCCGGGATGCCGGACTGGATCAGGTATTCTTCCACATCATCTTTGACGGCCGCTCCACGGAACCTGGCTCCGCACCCAAGCTGCTGGCAGAGCTGGACGAAAAGCTGGATGCCATCGGCGTGGGCCGCATTGTGGATGGTGTGGGCCGCGGCGTGGCGCTGGACCGGGATAAGAACTACGATAAGGTAAAGCGGGCCTATGACGCCATGGTGGACGGCGCAGGCACCCGGTATGAGTAAGTCTCCGGCATAGACCGCCCCCCAAAAAAAGAAAATCAAGAGAATGTTAAAAATCCCGCAGAGAGCAATACTCTCTGTGGGATTTTTACGCAGGAAAAGTGCGGAAAAGCAACAAATCACGGAACAGACATCGAAAACGGGAATATTTGCGTTGGCGGACTGCTGATCTGCGCCCCAACTGAAAGCCGCAAAAAGTGCCCGGACCGCCACAGCGGTCCGGGCCTTCTTGTCATACATCAAAACAGGGATCAGCGGGCGTCCTTCAGGATCGTGTAGACCTCATAAATATCCTTCACGCTATAAGTGGGCTTCACGTCCGCGGGAACGTTGGTGTCCTTCAGCTTGGTGAGGTAGGAGTCGATGTGGAAGGTGGCACCGAAGCCCATGCGGATGGGGCCGATGACGTCCCGGGAGAGGGTATCGCCCACATAGGCACAACTGGCGGGGTCAGACTGGACCTGATGGAGGGAGACCAGAAAAATGTTGGGGTCGGGCTTGCGATATCCGGTGACGGAAGAAAGCGTCACATCCTGAAAGTAATCCCGGATGCCGTAGTTTTTCAGAACGTCAAACACCTGATAGAGGCTGGCCGTGTTGCTGATGACGCCCAGCTTCATACCCAGCCCTTTCAGCCCTTCCAGCATTTCCTTCACGTGGGGGCGGAGAGTGCGGTGATAGTGGGTGATCTCCCACATGTGGGCCAGCTCCTCGGCGTAAGGACGCACAGAATCTTCATTCAGGCCGAAATCCGTCAAAACGAAGCTGCCCCAGATCTCCTCCGGCTTCAGCTCCCGCTGCCGGGGGTCCCGATAAGCGCCGTAACGTTCCCAGCCGGCATTGATGCTCTGAGCCGTAGTTTCAAAGTCCATGTTCAGATCGATGCCGTGAGCGCGCAGAATATCCAGCACGCCCTGAATGGAAGAATGGCGGCTTTCGTCATCGACCCAGATGTCCTCCAGAGTGCCGCCCATATCGAACAATACAGTATCTATCATAGTCTCACAGCCTTTTTTTTAAGTTGCATACATGGGAAAAAAGGTATTCAGAGGGAGTTTCTGCGGCGAAGCAGCCACCAGGAGCTTCCAAAACCCATCAGCAGCGGCACAGGGACCATCATACCGAAGAGCTGGAGAAACAGGACCGACGCGCCGCTGTCACCCCGCAGCAGGAGCAGCATGGTCACCAGACTGGCGAGGGCCAGCAGCAAGAGCCAGCCGTATGCAGCCAGAACAGTCTGAGGGTGGCAGATCAGGTGGGTCAGCGCGCAGATTGCTGTCCCGATCAGGGCGGGGAGCAGTGCACTGACCAGATTTTCTACCGCCCGGGGCGCAAGGGCAAGCCATGCGTGAATGGGATCGGTCAGCAGAAAGAAGGCCGCGCCGTAAACTGCCAGAAAGAGGATGGACAGGCAGAAGGAGTTCAGCAGCAGCGTGCTTTTTACATGGCCGTTTTCCGTCAGCCGGAAGGCATCCCAAAAGGATTCCACCCGTCTGGCCTGTTCTTTTTCCCGTTCTGCCCGACGCAGTTCTTTTTCAAAATCCTGGTTCATGTTATCTCCTATCTGAATGATTCAAAAGGCCCGGGCAGCGGCGGTTGCCGCCGCCCGGGAAAAATCGCGGTGCTTGAATTTACTTCATCTTGAGGTTCTGAGACAGCCAGTACGTCCACATCTCCTGCACGTCGAGATAGATGTCATAGATAGCGCTGAGGTCATTGGCGCGGGCGCCCAGCTCGGTGAGCTCTGCGGGGTTCTTCTTGTCCTCCACGTCATCGCGGATGGGCCAGTTGCCTTCCTTCTTGAAGGGCTTCATACCTTCGCTCTGGCCGTCAGCGCCGCCGGTGACGTAGCGGATGAACAGACGGGCACCGGCAGGGCTGTTGGTGCCCTTGGCGATAAACAGGCACTCCAGATTCAGCAGGGCGGTGTAGGGTTCCAGATTCAGGCACCAGGCAATGTCATAGCCGGATTCGTCGCGGTTGCCAATCTTACCGGCAGAGGCCAGGCACAGGGCGGGATCCTCAGCGGTGGAGTTATGGACGGCCAGCACCAGCTCGTCACCGTCGCTGATGAAGGTCATCTTGGCCTGAGAGAAGCGCCACAGATACTCCACGCCGGCGTTGTTCTCGGGAACTTCAAAGTCAAAGGAGGAAGCGTCATAGGTGTATTCCAGATCCTTGCCGTAGGTATCCTTGTAGGACTGAGCCATTTCATCGGCATTGTTGATGAAGCTGGCGAACAGAGACAGGTAGGCACTTTCCTGACCGATCTCCTTGGTGAACAGGCGGTACTTCTGAGTGCCGTCCTCGTTCTTCTCAATGATCTCCCACCAGCTGTGGATGGGCTGACCGTCGGGGAAGGCCTTGGTGTTATAATACCACATGGACTGAGAGGCGTACAGAGGATAACCGTATTTCAGGTAGCCTTCGTCGATGTGAGAGCAGATGTCCTTGGGATAATAGGGCTCCAGGATGTCCTGGTTGTACCACTCGTGGAACACGTTGCCGTTGACGTCCTTGGTCTGCAGTACGTCGGCGGTGATGTTGCCGGTGTCGTGCTCGATTTTGGCCTTGGAGAGCACTTCGTCAGTCTTCAGATCGGAGACCACCAGATCCAGGCCGGGATAAGCGGCCTCAAAGCCCTCTTCCACCTTCATCATCTTGGAGGAGGTGGCGTAGACGTTGATGGTGGTGTCCTCCTTCAGAGCTTCCTCGAAAAGCTCTTCGTCGGTCTTGTCGCTCCAGTCGTCATAATAGGGGCCGTAGTGGTTTTCGCCGGTGTTGATGTCATAGCCGAGATGCAGGTCGCTGGCGGTTTCGCCGTCGGTTTGGGAGTCATTGGAGTTGCCCTTGCTGCCGCAGGCAGCCAGGCTCAGCACCATGGACAGGGAGAGGAGCAGCGCAAAAAACTTCTTCATTTTCATCGGGGACTCCTTTCATATTTGGACGGTGGATCAGCGCCGTCCGATTTGGGGGGAAAATTGCGTATCAAGACACGGCTTACACCGCGCGTTTGATCAGACGGGTGGTTTCCTTATTGTAGATGTTGATCTTGTTCTGGTCGATGATGGCCCAGACCTTCCGGTCCAGATCGTAGGAGACCTGACCGATCTCCTTGGCCAGGAATTCATCGTTGCCGGCCTTCAAAGTGGTGATGGTCTCGGAACCGGCGGGCTGGTTGGCGTAGATGCTGACGGGAATGGCGCCCTCCACCGGCTCGGTGGAGATAATGATCTGCTCGGGACGGATGGCCAGCACGCAGTCGAACTCGCCGCTCTTGGGGAACTCCTCGTCGGTGAGGTGCTCGGCGGGGAAGGTATGGCCGCCCAGATCGCTCTTGACCACCAGCTGACCGTTGACCATCTCGGCCTTGCCGTCCAGCAGGTTGATCCGGGGATTGCCGATGAAGTCGGCGGCTTCCAGATCGATGGGGTTGTTGTACAGCTCGGCGGGGGTAGCCACCTGGTTCAGCTCACCGGCCTTGAACAGCGCGATCTTGGTGGACATGGTCAAAGCTTCGGTCTGGTCGTGGGTGACGTAGATGATGGTGGTGCCCAAATCTTTATGGAGGCGCTGCAGCTCCGCCCGCATGTCGATACGGAGCTTGGCGTCCAGGTTGGACAGAGGCTCATCCAGCAGCAGCAGCTTGGGACTGGAGGCCACAGCGCGGGCGATGGCCACACGCTGCTGCTGGCCACCGGACAGCTCGGTGGGATAGCGGTCCTTGTACATGTCAATACGCATCATCCGCAGGGAATCCATGACCCGGCGGTCGATCTCCGCCTTGTCCATTTTCTGGATCTTCAGGCCGAAAGCGATGTTGTTGTAGACCGTCATGTGGGGCCACAGGGCGTAGGACTGGAACACCAGGTTCAGTCCGCGCTTGCTGGGCTCGGCGTAATAGGCATCATCCGCGTTGATCATCTCCACGCCGTCGATGGTCATGGTGCCGTTCTGCGGCTTTTCCAGACCGGAGACCACGCGAAGGGTGGTGGTCTTGCCGCAGCCGGAGGGCCCCAGCAGGGTCATGAAGTCGCCGTCCTCAATGGTGAGGTTGATGTCCCGCAGGACGTGGTTGCTGCCGTAAAATTTATCAATGTGCTTCAATTCAATGCGGCTCATATCGTTCTTCCTTTCTGTTTCCCTTACATACTCTTGTTCAGATCCGCGCCGAAGCGGTTGGCCACGGTGTAGCACACCAGGATGAAGGCCAGCACACACACGGACACTGCGTCAGACATCTGGTTGTAACCGTCCTGGGAGTAGGTAAAGGCCAGGTAAGACATGGTCTGGGTGGTGGGAGTCATCATGATGATAATGAGGTCCAGCTCCTTGGCGATGGAAATGAAGGTCAGCATGAAGCCGGAAATGAAGCCGTTTTTCGCCAGAGGAACGATGATGGAGGACATCCGCTTCCAGAAGCTGGCGCCGGCGATATCTGCCGCTTCCTCCAGCTCCACGCTGATGGAGAGCATATTGGCGGTACCGGACTTACTGGCGAAGGGGAAGTGCTTAACCACCGAGGTCAGCACGATCAGGGTGAAGGTGCCGTACAGGGAGGGCATCAGTCCGCCGAGGTGCGGACGGGAGAACATGGAGAAATACATGGTGGAGAATGCGATACCGCTCATCAGGTAGGGCACGAACACCATCTGCTCCGTCAGGTCGCCGTACCACTTGCCACGGCCGCGGGAGCTGATGTAGCCCAGGAACTGGCCGCAGATAGCGGTGAGGATGGAGGCGATGAGGGTCAGGCGGATGGTATTCCAGAAGGCGCTGAAGAAATTGGGATTCCGGAAGATGCCCACGTAGTTGGTGTACTTATCAATCTCACCTGCTTTGCCGATCCAGTTGTAAAGCGTCAGGTTATCCAGACCATAGCCGGCGCCGGTGGTGATCTGGAAGGTCTCCATGATCAGCACGAAGAAGGGCACCACCATAGCCAGGAACAGGAAGACCATCAGGAACAGCATGAGGGGCTTCTTGGCTTTGCCCAGCTGCATCAGCGTGGCGCGGCCGCCCTTGCCGCTGACAGTGGCATAGGACTTCCGGACGCCCACGATCCGCTGGTTGGAGAAGATGATGAGGGCGGCCAGCAGCACCAGTACGATGGACATGGAATAGCCGACAGCCTGGGGACCCTGGTCGATGAAGGTACGCATCTTGGTAGCCAGCGTGTAGTAGCCGATGCGGTTGCCCAAGTTGGCGGGGACGCCGTATGTACCGATGGATTTGCTGATGGTCATAACGGTGGCGGACAGCACGGAGGGCAGGATCAGGGGCAGCGTGATGTGCCGCAGGATCTGCGCTTTGCTGGCGCCCTGGATCTCGCCCATTTCCTCCAGCTCGGAGTTGATGGAGCGGAGTGCGCCGGAGACCATGATGTAGGAGAATGCGTAATAGTGCATGGACATGCACAGCACAATGGCGATAGGGCCGTAAGCCAGCCAGTCGGGAACGGGAATGCCCAAGCCAGCCAGGAAGCCGTTGGCGCCGGAGGTGGAGTTGCGGAACATGGCCAGCCAAGCCAGAGCCTTGGTCCAGGAGGGGATCATATAAGGTACGGTCACCAGCAGGCCCAAGATCTTCTTGCCGGGGAGATCCGTGCGGATCATCAGCCAGGCCAGCACGGAGCCCAGAGGTACGGACACCAGCACGGTGAAGAAGCCGCAGATAAAGGAGTTCTTCAGCGGCCCCCACAGCACGGCGCTGGCCAGCTTACCGGTGAGGATGTATTTCCAGTAGTACAGGGTGAAATCGCCCACGTGACCCTGGACCCGGCGCAGCTCGCCTTGAGCCAGCGTAAAGGTGCTGGAGATCATGGTCAGCAGAGGGATGATGATGAGGCAGAACAGGATGATGAGACTGACCAGCACCACCATGTTAAAGGGGTTTTTCAGCACATTCAGGATCAGGTTCTTTAAACGCCGCTTGGTCAGGGGTTTTCTGGGTAAGCCATTTTTCGACACGATAACACCTCTTTCTGAAGTCTGCCGGGGATTGCAGGGACAGCAGATTGCTCTCTTTTCTCAGTTCTGTGCACGGTTTGACCGTCGGTGTGCTGTCCTCCGGTCGCAAACGTTTGCACTTCCTTGCTACCATTATAAAGAATTCTTAATGGAATTGTCAAGGAGGATTATGGCTATTTTCCCATGATTTTTTTATTCAATTTCACGTACACTGTGTAAAGTACACAAATAAAAAGGCCGACCTTTGGTTGTTATTTTTGGAGGAAGAAAAAACGAATTTGACGCGAAAACGTATACGTTTTCGTAAAATGAAACGAACGCTCAGATGCTGTCGAATGCAAACAAACGCAAAAAAGGAGACAGGGCGAGCCTGTCTCCTTTTATATAGACTGTGAAAAGCTGTCAGGCTCTGAGGGCTTGATCATCCTCCAGAGTCAGCCGTTCTGCCAGCAGAGCAATGAATTCCGCATTGGAGGGCTTTCCACGCTGACTGCTGACGGTGCAGCCGAAGTATTTGGGGAGTGTCTCCGGCGAAGCCCGGTCCCAGGCGGTCTCTATGGCGCTGCGGATACATCGTTCTACTCGAAGGGCAGTGGTACCGTAACGCCGGGCGATCTCAGGATAGAGGATCTTGGTTACAGCCTTGTTCAGTACACTTGGATCGGCGGCGGTGATCAGGATCGCTTCCCGCAGATACTGGTAGCCGGAGATATTGGCAGGCATACCTGCATCATGAAGCATGTGGGTGACGCGGACTTTCAGAGAGGGGCGGGTGGCTTTCGGCTTTTCCCAGAACAGGTTCCGCATCCGGTCCAACAGCGTGTCCATCCGAAAGGGTTTTGGCAGAAAATAGGCAGCGCCCAGCTCCGTTGCTTCCGCCAACGTCTGGTCGGAAACAAATGCGGAGGTCAGAATGGTCATGGGAGCGTAGCCAAGCTCCTGCAGCTCCCGCAGAGCGCTGAGACCGTCCAGCCCCGGCAGGATCACATCCATGATCAGAATATCCGGTTCCTGCTCCTGAACTTTTTCCAGAACTTCGTCACCGGTTTGAGCTACATCCACCCAAAATTCTCCTGTTTTTTCCATGGCTTCCCGCAGCAGAATGCGGAATTCCGTGCTGGTATCTGCCAGCAGCACCGTTCTGCGCTGTTCCATGTTCCCACAACTCCTTCCCAATAAGAATGTGCCCGCAGATATCACTGCGGGCATGATCTTGTGTGTATTGTCAAAATATCATAAAATTCCATGTTTTACAAGTTAAAAACTGGAAAACAGGCATAAAATATCCGCAAAGATTTTTGATGGATTGCTGAAAGTCCGCAATTTTTCCGGATGCGTCTCCGAAACTGGCCTGCGGTCCTGCTATTGACCGGCTCCGCTGCCCACAGGCTTTTCCAGTTCTGCCCGCAGCTTTTCCAATGCCCGCTTCTCAATACGCGATACATAGCTCCGGGAAATGCCGAATGTGGAGGCGATCTCCCGTTGGGTCAGGGGGACGGTGCCGCCAAGACCGTACCGCAGACGGATGACCTCTGATTCCCGCTGGGTCAGGCACTCCTTCACCAACCGCCGCAGGCGGAGGGCGCTGTCCCGGTCATAGAGGTCCTCCAGCATGGTGTCATCTACACCGATGACGTCCATTAGCTGTAGGGCATTGCCCTCCCGATCCGATTCAATGGTCTCCGACAGGGATACCTCTCCCTGCAATTTTTTCTGAGACCGGAAATACATTAAAATCTCATTCGCTATCCTCTCCTAACGGATACATAGGATGCTCTATGGGCGGCAAATCAACCTCTCCGTCTACCGTAAAAACGTAAACGTGGGCATTTTCTCCATCCCAGACCAGCTTTTTGACGATAGTGCGCAGAAGGCGGCGTTTCTCTTCAATAGAGGCCAAATCCACAGCTTCGACAAATGACTCTATCGTTTCCATATAAAAAGCAAGATCTTGGGTCAGAGCATTGCTCTGCCTGACGAGTTTTTCTAATTCGGAAATCCTTGCCTGCTCCTGTTCGCTCTGTCGGTGCAACTCGTCGATCTGTTCCATAACATATTTGGCGGAGGTTTCGCTGGAAACGGACAGGGACTCCACCAACCGCTTGATGCGATCTTCTGTTTCAACATGCTTTTTTGTTAGTAGGAGCAACTCGGCTTCGTAACTTGCCTTGTTGTCATTGATGACCTTCTTGGTTTGTAACAGCAACTGGGAAAAGCCTACTTTGTCGCTAGCAACTTTACGAATCTCCTCGATGACCTTAGCATCCAGCGTGTTACCGTTGCAGTTTTTCATGTTACAGACAGTGCCATGGCTGCGCTCCTTAGTGGAGCACATATAGGTGTAAATCAGTTCACCATTCGCATTTTTGCGGTTGGTCATCTTCGGACGCATATAGTCACCGCATTCACTACAACGGAGAAGCCCGGACAGTAGTGCCATATTACTGCGGGGTCTGCGGTAGCTCTTGGATTTGTTGACTTCCAGCATGGCTTGCACCCGTACCCAATTGCTGCCTGCAATGATGCCTGGATGTTTGCCTACCGATACAATCCATTCCTCCATAGGGCGGATTTGATTTGCCTTTCCTGGGCGCTGGAGTGTGCGGTTATATGCCATGATGCCGTGCTGACCGTCAAACTCCGATGGCTCGGCAAAGAGATCTACTTTATTTTCCGTGAGATACTGATATGCTGCTTTGTCGGCAATCATATAGACGGGGTTTGTGAGAATGGCACGGATGGCAAAGCGAGTGAACTGCTTGCCGCGCTTCGTGACGCAGCGGTGTTCCAGCAGATATTGGTCAGTCTTGCTGAGAGAGCCGGTTTCCGTGAATACTTCAAAAATCGTCTTGACGAGCTGGATCTCCTCCGGGATGGGTTTGAGCTTGCAGGCTTTCTTTTCCTTGCCGTCCACCGTTACGCTGGACAGGCTCTCGGAGGCGTAGCCTGTGGGCGTTGTGCCGCCCAGCCAGCGCCCAGTCTTGGACAACTCGTGCATGTTGTCTCGGATGCGCTCGGCGATGGTCTCCCGCTCCAGCTGGGAGAATACAGATGCAATGTACATCATGGCACGGCCCATAGGGGAGGAGGTGTCGAACTGCTCGCGGATGGAGATGAAGTCAATGTGCCGTTCACCCAAATCCTCAATGAGTTTGGCAAAGTCGCCGATGTTGCGGCTGATGCGGTCGAGACGATAAACCACGATGGCTGTGAACTCGGTTTTCTGAGAGTCCTTCATCATTTTTTTAAACTGCGGGCGCTCCAGATTGCCGCCGGAAAAGCCTTCATCTTCATAGACCAACGCAGTTTCCGCCGCATCCTCGCCAAAGTGCACGGCGATGTACTGGCGGCACAGCTCAATCTGATTCTCGATACTTTCACCTTTGCCGGTGAATTTGGACTTGCGGGAGTAGATGACGTATTGTTTTGGAATATCTTTTATTTTCATGGCGGCACCTCGTTGCGTTTGATAAGTTGATAATATGATTATAACGAATTGGAATGGATTTGAAAAGATGCCACAGGGAATAATCTGAAAAAGTCTCTCGATATAAAGCTTTTTATTTAATGTGCACTGAATAATAGAAAAAGCCTTATATTTCAATCCATAGAAGCCAATCCGTGGTATGGAGCAAGAGAACTGGCAAAAATCCAGCAAAAACCTTGCACCTGGAGGGCAACTATGTATCGTTACAGCAATGGACAGATCAGCCTGGCGGATTTCAAACAGCCGGTGGGCATGAATCTGAAGGAAAGCAACCGTTGGGTAAAGAAAGCCCAGACGATCCCCTGGCCGGAGATCGAGAAGCGCTACGCCGCCCTATTCACCAATCGGAAAGGCAATGTGGCCAAGCCGCTGCGTCTGGCCTTGGGGGCCTGCATCATTCAGGCGGAGTATGGCTATTCTGACGAGGAAACCGCGCTTCAGATCCAGGAGAACCCATATCTTCAATATTTCTGCGGGTATCCTGGCTATGATGATGAAAAGCTGCCCTTTGATCCGTCTTTGATGGTGTATTTCCGCAAGCGCCTGACGCCGGAAGTGCTGGGTGAGATCAATGAGATGATCGTGCGGGACGCAAAGGAGCGTCAGGTCAAAGAAGCCGAATCCAAGGATGACGATGATTCTGACGGCCAGCCGGGAACCGGCGGAAACAGCGGCACTATGATCGTGGACGCCACCTGCGCGCCGTCCAATATCCGTTATCCTCAGGATGTTTCCCTGCTCAACGAGGCCAGGGAGAACGCCGAAAAGCTCTTGGACGTTCTTCACGATCCTGCGGACGGAAAGAAGCCTCGAACCTACCGCAAACGCGCCCGGAAAGATTACCTGAGACGGAGCGTTTAGACACGATCCGCGCCGTCTATGAGCAGCAGAAGTACATGTACGATAACCGTACCCACAGCGTACCTGACCGGATCGTCAGCGTGAGCCAGCCCTTCGTTCGGTCCATTGTGCGGGGAAAAGCGGGAAAGCCGGTGGAGTTTGGCGCGAAGCTGGACATCAGTGTCGTTGACGGATGGACGCGGCTGGAGTGCTGTTCTTTTGACGCCTACAATGAGGCGGGAAATCTGCGGGAAATGGCAGAGCGGTTCCGAGCGCGAGAGGGGCATTACCCCAGCCGGATCCTGGCGGACAAAATCTACCGAAACCGGGAGAATCTCAGCGATTGCAAGGCGCATGGGATCCGTCTTTCCGGCCCGGCTCTGGGGCGGCCTAAGAAGGGTGAAACCAGAGACAAGGCTCAGGACGATCGGGATGAGTGCGAGCGCGTGGAAGTGGAGCGCAGATTCACTCTGGCGAAGCGTAAATGTGGCATAGGGCTGGTCACCGCAAAGCTGCGGGAGACTGCGGCCCATGTGATCGCCATGTCCGTTCTGGTGCTGAATCTCCGCAAGATTCAGCGCGCTCTTTTGAGAATGCTCGCATATCTTCTGGAGATTCTGGCTCAGAACAAAAATTGGGCACTTGTTCAGTGGACATTAATTATAAAGCCTTTCATTTAGCTACATGACAAGGTGTTATCCCATTGCCGCCACCCCTCAACTACGCATGTTGTCACTTGTTTATAGCATATCGGATAAACAAGTTGATGCCATCGCAGAAATATGTTATATGACATGAAAAAAGCTGCCTCAGATTGTTTTTCAATCGGAGACAGTCGGGCTATTGCATATTCCGTACAGAATTATACCCCATTATACCCTCAAAAGAGAGGGTATAATGGGGTATAAAATCTTACCAAGTAAATAACTAATATACTATCAATATTGAGAGTATATTCTCCAAAAACCAATCATGTCGTTTTACTTGAGCGCTTTCGATGTGGTCTGTTTTTTTCATTATTATCTTGCTTGCGGTGCTCAACTACTGCATCGATAAGAGCCAATTTTTGCTCAGTGGACCAGGGCAATTTTTGCACCATTTTTAGCGCTTGTTCCGCATGGAACTTGGCCAGCTCATAGCTAAGTTTCGCCCTGTCTTCCGGCGAGGTTGGCATAATCAAAAAAACTTCCATAACTATTGTCCTTTCAGTAGATTGGTGTGAGCCGCAGCAAATCGCCGCGGCTCATAATTGTTATCCTCAAATCTCCGGGCATTTTACAGCTCTGGATTCTCAACAACGAACAGCGGAAACAGGTCATAGTTTCCCTCTTTGGCAGAACTCAAATTGAGCTCAGATAGCACCTGCTCCTGAACCTCAGGCTTGAGATCGCAAATATATATCTCAACGCTCATGTGTCATCCTCCATATGATCTCTTCAAATCATTTGTCTCGGAAAAGGTGCTTATAAAGGTCATCCACACCTTTTAGCTTCTGCGTCCAGGTGATCGGGGTCATTTCAAAGCCTGCTGCGGCACCCATCTCGATGTAGCGGCCGCGCGCTTTCCGAACCTCCTCCTTGACCTGATAATCCGAATCGACCATGATGTTGATCCGCTTCACGCCAAGGGCGTCCAGCTCCTCAAGAGCACGCTCATACTGAGCGTAGCTTGGAATGCCGGTAAGACCCACAAAGCCGCAGGCATAAGGTGATCCCAGAGCAAAGCTGTACGCGAGGTCGGATTTCATAATGCCTTCCGTAAGGCACACCGCTTCATCTCCTTCATGAACGCCGACGTAGTGCGGGCAGCACTTGGACTGCGTTCCGTAATACTGGTCAACGCTCGTCAGGTTATAGAACTTCTGGTTATAAACCCTGTCGAGACGGATTTGGATGGCCTCGATCTGACCATGCAGATTTCGATCCGGCAGCATGATTCCGGAACCCCGGATATCCAATAGCCACTGGCCTGTGTCTTTCTGGCAGTAAAAGCCGGGGACGCCCTCAAGGATGCAGCCGCGCTCCAGCAGCTCAGTGACGATCCGCTTCAGACGTGTTGTAGGCGTTGTCCGATAGCACAGCCGTTCCATCTCGTCCGGCGTCAGCCCGCGCTCTCGCAATGCTGCCTGATGTGTTGGGCAGAGCGTCAGCAAGGAAAGCAGGTTGGAGTACGTGTTATCCCGCACTTCCGCAGGGGCGATTGGAAGCTCCACGGTTTCTGCGGGACGGCACTTCCGCTTAGATTCACGCGCCTTCTCGTATCCATCCGGTCCGAATATCTTGCAGAGCTCTTCGTAGGCCGTATGAAGATCGACCTCGCAGTACTCCGCGTAAAGGTGGAGGATCCCTCCACCTTTGCCGCAGCGGTTACAGCGGAACACGTTATCGCGGAGCTTGACATTCATGTGGGCTTTTCGATCTGCGCAGAATGGACACCGGCAATGCAGCTGCGTTCCGGTATCTCGTATGACGTCGATCCCGAGGAGATCCACTACTTGCTCGATATCACACGGCAGATCGGGTATTCTACCCATCTAAACCACCTCCATTGACTGAGGACAAATTCAACCGGCCAGCTGACCAACCGCCTCCATCAGCTTTGTAGCGCCTGCTTTCAGTGCGAGATTGTGGCCGGAATAGTTCTTTACATACCAGGCAAGGTCACCGGGGTTTTTAACAGCGATCTCACCAAGCGTCCAGCCGCTAAAGCGTCCAAAATCGACTTTGACATTTTTCGCCTGCTCGATGGTCATGATCCGCAAATACTCATTCAGCGTTTTCGGAGGGTCCGAAACGGGAGCGGGGGACTGTTGAACAGGCGGCTGTACCTGCCACTGGGCGGTCGGCGGCAACGTTTCCGTGGGGGCCGACGCAGCGGGAGCGGCAGTTTGCTGAGCGGAAAAGCTGGTCGCGACACTGACGGAGTGGCCAACATCTTCATCGGGAGGCATCGCGATCGGCGCGTCAGCGATGATACCGGCTAACGAGTCGCCGTTCATGCAGAACTGTGTGCCGTATCCCGCGTCTGCCAATGCCCGGCCCTTTGCGACTGTCTCGGCAATTTCCAGGAACCGATCGCCGTAGCGGTCTTCCGACGGAAATCTCTGAGAGTACGCCTTGCCGATGAACTGGTCAGCAGGGTCGGCCTTGTCGGCATAGACCTTGCAGCACACGATTGCGTTCTTCTCATCCACTTGGATCAGCTCAGGATCGATCTTTCCGTTCGGATGATGCAGACGGAACCAAAGGAGCCGATACTTGACATCCAGATACAGGTCATTTTCGCCTTCCTCGCCAACTGTGGCCCGCACGAAGTCAGCAGGATTAAATCCATCGACAACGTTGATAGGGGGGATCGTATTCATGTTCAATTCACGCATGGTAATTTGTCCTTTCATAATAAATGTAGAAACGGGGCGGTTTTTGAACACCCCGTTTCTCAAAAAAATTATGCAACTCGCCGTTTCAACTCGCGGTTATAGTAAGCCACGATTCGATCCGCGAGAACGGTATTCCTCTGACCCACATCACATTTGTGGATCGCAATAAAAACAGCCTGCTTTTGCCCGATCAGAATGACCTTTGCCTTCGCTCGGGTCACAGCCGTATAAAGCAGGTTCCGCCGCAGCATGATGTAGTGCTCTTTCAAGAGGGGGACAATGATGACGGGGTATTCCTGTCCCTGACTTTTATGGATGGTGGTACAGTAGGAAAATTCCAGATCTTCCAGCATTTCCTGCTTGTACTGGATTGTCCGGCCATCCAAAAGCTTTACACAGACAACAGTCTCGTCATCTTCTTCCTCCATGTCGGTTATGATCCCGACATCCCCGTTTGACACATCGATCCGATTTGCTGTTTGCATGATGCGGTCGCCGACACGAAAGACCCGGCTGCCGCATTTTACCTCCTTCTTCAGGCTGCTTGGCGGATTGACAAGGTCTCGGATCGTGTCATTCAGCGCGTTTGACGAGACTGCGCCGCGCTTGCGAAAGGGAGAAAGAATCTGAACATCCTCAATACCATGCTGTGAGACCTCTTGCAGATAGTTTTTGATGACCAGCTGCGCGGCCTCTTCGGAATTCTGTACTTCCAGCATCTGAAAGTCGCTTCCGTATTGGAGATGCGTGTCATTATGGTTGATGGCGTAAGCGTTGGTGATGATGCGGCTGTTGGAAGCTTGGCGGAAAACCGTTTCCAACACAGCCGTGGGAATTTTTTCGCTCCGGATCATCTCCCGCAGCACATTTCCTGCCCCAACTGAGGGGAGCTGGTCCGCATCCCCCACGATGATCAGTTGGGCGCCAGGTTTGACGCGGTCAAGGAGGATATATGCCAGACGCATATCAATCATGGAGAACTCATCCACGACGACCAGATCGGCGGACAGCAGATCGTGATCATTCAGAGGGCAATCGTCATCTGTCACGAGACCGAGAGCGGAATGGAGCGTGGAAGCCTGCATGCCTGTCTGCTCTGCCATACGGCGGCTGGCGCGGCCGGTGGGCGCAGCCAGCAGGATCTCATTTGCCGGGAAAGCAGCCTTGTAGATATCCAGGATAAATCGCAGCGTCGTAGTCTTTCCGCTGCCGGGGCCTCCGGTCATGATGGAAAGCGGATGAGAAAGACACAGCTTCACAGCATTGCGCTGGGAAGGAGCCAACTGCTGCCGCAAGGTCTTTTCCGCACAATCAATTTTGCTGTCTAAGTTATCGACCTCGTCAAAACCATTCTGAAGGAGCATAGACACGATGCGCTTGGCCGATTTGACTTCGCACATGTGCTCATAGCTCAGATAGACGCGGGTTCCCTCAACGTAAATACGGGATTCAGTATGCTCAGTCGAAATCGCCTGACGGATCTCCTGCTCGGAGACCACCTCGTCATCGCACCCCATATTGAGCAGGTCATAACACTGTCCAACGGTCTCATCGACTGTCAGAAAGAGATGCCCGGACACACGCACCTCATCCAATACATAATTGATCGCGCCGGAGTACCGCATCGGATGCTTCAGACTGACCTTCGTTTTTCGAGCGATGGAATCGACGGTCAAGAAGCCGAAGCCTTTGATCCTGCAAAGCTGAAACGGATCTGATTTTACGATCTTGAGACTGTCATCGCCGAACTCTTCTCTGATCATTGCCGCCTTTTTCATGGAGATGCCAAAAGGCGCCAGATAGATCATGAGCTCACGCAAGGCTTTTGTCTCCTCATAGGATCTGATGATGACCTTGAGCTTTTTCTGGGCGATTCCCTTGACACGAAGCAGCTTGTCCGGCTCCTTCTCCAGCACATCGATCGTCTTGTCGCCAAAGCGGGCAACGATCGCCTTTGCAGTCTCAGGACCTATGCCCTTAATGACACCGCTGCTCAAGTAGGCGAGGATGCCGGCTTGATCTCTCGGCATGACTTCCTTACACATGGTGACAGACAGCTGAAGGCCGTGCTTTGAATGCTCCCATGTGCCGTCCAGCTCTACGTCTACCGTATCCGCAGCGACAAGATGGTATCCAATCGCTGTAAAATGGATCTTATCATCATGGCAGTAGGATCGGCTCCGTGCTTCCTTTGGTACAGATTCATCGGATGTGTTGTAGGCGAATATGCAGAAGCCCTTATCCGACTTGAAGATGGTTCGTTCATATCGACATAGCATTTGATCACTCCTTATGCGATGGCAGATTTGACCACCTTGAAAATTCTTGATTCCGTCCTGTCCGCAAACTCTTCATAGATGTCCGGATATTGCGCTCGCAGAGCGGACAGCCGGTCCTTGGAGATCCCTTCCCGGTATAGGGGATGATAGGAGACCTTGAAACACTCACTGCCAAGTTCACAGGTGCCCCAGCAAGCTGTGCCAAGCTGCTCAACAACTGGGGCGTAGAGCGATTTGATGCGTGCTTCGAGCGCTCTCACTTGCGCGTCCAGGGCCTTTTTCTCGTCTTTCAATTTTAGGATCTCTTTTAGATTTGCCGCAAACCTGCGGTCAAGTTCTACGGTGGGATCGGACGGATCGGCGGGGCCGAAATATCTGCGAAGAGCCTCCAAAACCGCATCCGGCTTTTCGACCAGAGGCGGTTCTACACGAGCCATCACGTGATCGTTCCAGAATGCGGCCAGCTCCATGATCGTATTTTCCTCTTCGTCGAGGTCGCGCTCGATCTTTTGCCATACAAAGTCATTCTCATTATTTGAGAACAGGCAGGCGATGAAGGCGACATCGATATTCATCACGGACATGTAGTGGCGGACCTGCAATTCGTAGTGGCGTGGAACCGCTCCATTGGCCCACTTGCATTGCATATCGTAGTGCGCCGTTTTGCACTCTAAGATGGCTTTGCGGCCATCCGGCAGCGTAACAAAACGATCTACATCGGCGATCAGGAAGGGGAAAAACGGGTGCTGGTACATCCAGTGGTCTTCATACACGGATAGACCGGTCTTCTTTGCAAAAATTTGTGCCACCACGTCCTCAAGCAGGTGACCGATCTGAAATGTGATGCTTTTATCCGGCCCGTCATCTGCCATAGCGACACCGATCTTGTCAAAATACAGTTCTCGCGCCGTGCGGTACGGAGAGGAATTCAAGGCGATGGCTACATCGCTGCCGCCAATTCCTTTTCGCCTCCAACTGAGCCATTGATCTTCTGTCAGTGTGGTGATATCTACCAATCTGTTGGGCGTGTAGTTCAGATCCAAAGCCATTCTTCACATCTCCTCTATCTCAATATCTTCGTCTACCATGACGGATTCGCTCACATAGTCACCATCCGGCAGCGGACAGTCAGGGCCGAGCGCATACGCAATGGTCGCATCCCTGGAGTCTGCTGTGACGGTTATATGGCCGTATTCTTGCCATACCAATGGAATTCTGAAAGTCGGCATAGCTCGTTACCACTTGAAGTCGCCGGGATGATCATACTCATGCCAGTTCACATGCAAGGCACGGGATACGATCTCCTCCAGCTGCGCGATCCTCAGACCCGAGGCCCCATCGCATTGCGCGGAGAAGATCACATCGCTCATCTGCATGAAGAGCTCATAGGCCGTACAGGGACTGTCTCCATGCATGGCCATGAAATAGTCCATCGCTTCATGGGAGGCTTTCTTAGGAGCCTTGATCCTTTTCAGAACCCGCATGAGCGTTGTGACGGGATAGCGGATCTCAATGTTCATAAGCTGGACCTGCTTATCCAGTGCTTTCTCAAATTGCGCGTAGACCAATCCGAGCTGTTCCTTGAAATACTGCATGCTCACACCGTTCTTGTGCTCCGTGTGAATGGGGTATCCCAAGGGAACAATGCGGCTCCCTGCGCCGGCAAGAAAGATCGGATAGAGATTTGCACCGCTCATACCTACATCGGAAGTGGAGAAGCGCAATGCGGGGACCATCTTCTCGGTCTGTAAACCCTTAGCGGCAAGCTCCCTGTGATATGTATCAAGGAGTTTGTCTGCCTGACCGTCCAGACGCCAGATCGCTGTGACGATCGAATGGTCAAAATGAGCGGTCATAAATGTGTTTCCGGGATATTCGCAATTGAGAAAATCGCTGGTCGCCTTGAATAACGGCAGCATCTCCATGACGGTGTAGTCTTTCGGATCTCCGCCATGTACTGCTGATACCTTTTCATCTGCGATTTTTATAAGGCTGTCACCGGAAGCGACGCCCATGCAGTAGTTGAGGATCTCAGCAAAAACAGCTTTGGAGACCTTGTTGAGAGCGTGACCTGAGATACGTGCGCACTCAAGAACCGTCTTGATCGCACACGAGCGGACCGGATAATCTTTACCATCCACCTTCAGCAGGAGGCTGGTATTCGCCATGGTGTCTTCAAGAATTTCACCGGTCCCGTTGTGGTCGTAGATCTGCATGTACAGATTTCCAAGCGTGGAGCCGCGTTCCACCGGTTCAAACTGGAGTTCTCTGGATGGAGCGGTCATCCATTGGCTGCGGGACTTCCGGTCACTGAGAAATTGAAAGAATTCTCCGGATTCCGTAAAGCTTTGGCTGAAGCTGTCTGCGAAAATTTTGCGTTCTGTCATTTGTCTGTTCCACCTTTCAAATACATATTTCTCAAACCCGCCAAAGCGGTATTTGGGCAAAAAAAGAGCGCCTTGATCTGAGTAATCAAATCAAAGCGCAAAATGTGAGGCGAAACCGATCGTTCGCCCAGAAATGCCAATGTGTATTGGCTCACAGCTTATAAAGCTCCATGTCGGAGATAAAATCTAATAAGTACGGGGATAGGATACCATGAGATCTACAAGTGTGCCAGAATACCTGTTTCTGCTTTCCGGGCGAAAAATCATTCAGTGGGGGAGGACTCTTGTGCGGGATTTAATAGGCCCTTGACTAAAACAGCGGAGACTCTGTTCTGTGGTGATACCGAACAGCTTGCTGAGCTGAAGAGTGTTGCTTATTTTTCAAGAATTTGCGGATCAAGGAGGAAGTCATAAATGTTCACAGTAAAAATACCATACTCATCGTAGTGTGGCTGAACGATGTCTTTGGTAACAACGATTTTCTTGAAAGAATCATCAATCTTTCTGAACGGTCTGATTTCCTGAGTGCGCTTTGCTTCATCTGGCAGCGAGTACGCAGACTGGATATAGTATCTGGACGAGCCGAGATTGCATACAAAATCAACTTCAAGTTGTTTACGAATAACCTTACCTTCTTGATTCCTTTCTGCAATCGGTATTACACCCACATCGACGCTGTAGCCACGCATACGAAGCTCATTGTAAATTACATTCTCCATAGAATGGGTCTGCTCGAACTGACGGAAATTGATTCTGGCATTGCGAAGTCCAAGATCGGAAAAATAGTATTTCTTTGGAGTTTCAATATATGCTTTCCCTTTAATATCATATCTTTGTGCCGATTCAATCAGGAAAGAATCCTCAAAATAATCCAGATATTTCTTAATGGTAGCGGAAGTGATTCTGGATTTCTTTACCGTCTTGAAAGTATTCTTCAATTTTTCTGGATTGGTCAGCGAACCAATGGCAGAGGAAAGAATGTTCAAAAGATCTTCCAGTTCTCCGATGTTCTTCACTCGGTTACGTTTGGTAATATCTCGAAGATAAATCTCATTGAACAAATTTTGTAATGCAACTGCTTTATCGTTTGCTCCCTCACGAAGGACAACCAGAGGGATACCGCCATATAGCATATATTCAGATAATCCCATGTACTTATCACCATTGTAAACGGTCATAAACTCGGCAAAACTCAGGGGATACATATGAACCTCGTCACCACGACCGGCGAACTCAGTAGCTATATCTTTGGACAAAAGTTTTGCGTTACTTCCGGTCACAAATACATCCATATTATCTTTGCGAAGATAGCCATTTAGAACAGCTTCAAAACAATCCAACATCTGAATCTCATCAAGAAGCAGATAATACATTCCTTCGCCTACGACTTTGGAACGAATATATGCCATGAACTTTTCGGGGTCAACTCCACGCTTTTCCTTTTCAATCTGAAGCAGGCTTTCACCAATGAGATAAAGATCATCTGCTGAATCAAAGGCAAAACGGATAATATGGTCAGCATCGACTCCGCTTTCCAACAAGTGATGATAAAACAGATTATTCAATAAATAGGATTTGCCACATCGACGAATACCCGTAATTACCTTAATCAGTCCATTATTTTTTCTTTTTATCAACTTATCCAAATAAAAATCTCTGCGAATCTCCATCTCAAAGCCTCCTTGCGAAAGATTTTTGTAATATGTTGCACTTTTCTATTCTATTATATCCGGATGGACTTCAAAAATCAATATATCAGCAGTACATTGGAATAGATTTTTGCGACTGGTTGCATTTTTCTATTCTACAATCATATTATATGCTTTAATGGAAATTATTATCCCGCATGTTAATCGTGTTCTAAAAAAAGAAGCAACTGTACGAGTGGCGCGCCTTGCAGAATGAGACCCAGCGTATTCACCGCAAAGAAGTTTATCACCGCGATTGGACCCCGATCGAGGATGTTTTGGAAATGCCGAAAACGTATGAACGGAACCCGCTGGAAGATGCCCTGATATGGGATGAGCAAGTCGCAAAGCTGTATGAAGCGATCGCTCAGCTGACCCCGATTCAGCAGCGGAGGATTCGCATGCTGATGGAGAATCAGTCGATCCGAGAGATCGCTCATGAGGAAGGCTGTTATATGAATGCTGCCAGAAAATCCATCAATCACGCACTCAGAAAGCTCCATGACCTTTTGAAAGACTGCTCATAAATAAACCCCGAATACTTCGACAAGGAAGTAGAATAGACAAGTACAAAGAATCAGTCTGTAATAGAATCAAAAAATCTCACTTGCCAAGTCAAATGTCTCACGATAAAATATGAACATCAGCTATTAATGATATAAATAGGGATGAGCAAAACTCTGATTTGTTCGCAGCGGCATACAATATATAGATGCTGCAACAATTTGCAATTCAATATATTGTTTCACAATTTTGTAAAACTTGCGTTTTGCTCATCTCTATGATATAAAAGCTACAGAGGTGAGAAAAAATATGGACATTGCTGTTTTGCAAAGTATCTGGGAACGATTCGTTGAGACGGGAGAACTTGACCCACGCATGAATCCAATCGTTGCGAAATCATGGGTAAAATGCAGGAAACACGGTCTTGACCCAATGAGCGGACTCGGAAAACATGCGAATGAGACAGTTTTTCGAAGTATTTTGGCAGAGAACAAAGATTTAATTGACACTGCCCTTCCTGTCATGCAAAGTGTTTATGAAATTGTGGAACGATCCCATTTTCTCCTTGTTTTAACAGATAGTGTAGGATATGTTTTAGAAACCATTGGCGACACTGATGTCCAAAAAATGTCAAATGAGTTGCACTTTCTGAAAGGCGCTCTTTGGAGTGATCTGGAAGTAGGTAGCAACGCTATTGGCATGGCTCTGGATTACGATACTGCCATTCAGACAGTTGGACCAGAGCACTATGGCCGTCCGCATCATAACTGGACCTGCTCGGCAGCGCCAATCCATGGCGCAAACGGTGAGGTGATTGGCTGCCTGGATCTATCCGGGGATGTTCATGGAGCACACCCTCATACTTTGGGGCTTGTAGTTGCTGCGGCGTTTAGTATTGAAACCATGCTGATTCGCCTGCAGAGTACGAGAATGATGCGGGAAGCCTTAAATGGCAGCGAGGGAAGTGTTGTTCTTCTGGATGATGGATTTCATCCAATCTGGATTAACAAAGCGGCCGAAAAATTCCTGGGTCTCTCTATAAATAAATTGGAAAATACAGATTTTCGGGAAATGATGCCTGATGTTGATTGGGGACAACTGCAGCAATGGAGCCAAAAAGGTCAATATATTACCAATGATACTCGGCTCGCAATGGGAAAGTGCATCTATGATTGCAGTGCAGTCATCACACCAACACTGGAGGCTAATAAACGCACCTTTACAGTGAACATAAAGAGGCAGGAACACCTGATTGACTCTGTAAACAAAGTTTCTGGAAACCGGGCAAACTATACTTTTTCAAGTATTTACGCACAAGACCCCCTTATGAAAAAAGTCGTACAGTTGGCCCAAAAATATGCTCGCTATGATGGTGCGGTCCTTATTGAAGGCGAAAGTGGTACCGGCAAAGAACTATTTGCCCAGGCGATTCATAATGAAAGTAGCCGCTCAAAAGGACCTTTTGTCGCAGTGAACTGTGCGTCTCTTCCCCGTGATTTGATTGAGAGCGAATTATTTGGTTATGAAAAAGGCGCATTTACCGGCGCACTGCGCGAAGGAAACCCAGGCAAATTTGAACTGGCGAATCATGGGACTCTGTTTTTGGATGAAATTGGTGAAATGCCACTGGAGTTTCAAGCGAAGCTTTTGCGTGCGGTGGAGTCCCTGCGAATTCGCAGAATCGGCGGAACCCAGGAACGAACGTTGGACGTGCGGGTCATTGCTGCTACAAATCGGAACCTGCGGGTAGAAGCGGAACAGGGGCGGTTCCGCCAGGATCTTTATTATCGTTTGAATGTACTGAAACTGGAGATCCCGCCATTGCGCGAGAGACCGCAAGACATTACTTATTGTGCCGAAGCTTTTTTGAACCGATTTAATCAACGATATCCAGAACAAAAAAAGACGGTTTCGCCTATGTACTTGGATGCCTTGCAACAGTATTCCTGGCCTGGAAATGTGCGTGAACTGCAAAACAGTATGGAGCGTACCTATTATGCCAGCAGTAATGATGTCTTGACTGCAGAAGATTTTCGTTATGTCATGGGCGGCGCTTTTGACACGGTACATGAACAAGGCAGTGGAGAGCAGGACAGCAAACAGCAGCTACTCAATGCTCTGCAAAGAGCTGGTGGGCGTCCGGAAGAAGCAGCTAAAGCTCTTGGTGTGAGCAGAGCTACTTTCTATCGAATGTGCAAGCGGTATGGTGTGATTCCCAAAAAAGAAAAAATAAAATCTCAATTTTCTCAACCACATTGAGAAAGTATCATAGTCCGTGAGATAAAAACGAGAGATTTTTCGCTTTCTCACGGACTCTTTTCTTTTTACTTGGAAAATTAGCAATCTAGCCATATGGAATCTCACCAAATTCAACAAAGCCCTTTTGACTGCACATCCAAATAAATTTTTTTGAATTGTTCTTCGACTTATTTGGCACGAAAATTGCTACATATGATTGCAGTGGTGCCCCCCACAAATATGATTCGGAGGTGGTTCTATCGGACGTTATATCATTGAATTTGGCATGGGAACGGACTTCCATGGTCAGAACGTGACCAAAGCGGCAGTCAAAGCGGTTAAGGATGCAATTTCTCACAGTTGCCTATGTGGGTTAAGTGAGGTCCTTGCACTAAAAGACTTGGATCGTGATATAAAAATCACGGTCACTGTGGCTGTATCTAGACCGGAAGAAGTTAATCCTAAAACCGTAGCTGCATGTTTGCCTATCGGGGAAGTGATTGTTAAGACTGTCAGCGGAGGTATGCATGTACCTGGACTGTTTCTTCCGCGATTTGGAGATGCCGATGACAGCATCGAAGTGGCCATTGCAGTGGTCGAGGTATTCGTGTAATACCAGCTCAATTTCCAGCTGAACATCCCTGTCTTCACCATTTTTTGTAAGGAGGTCATCTAATGAAAGTATCCAAGGAAGCCATGAAGGACATGTACCTGCGGATGGTCCGCATCCGCGAATTTGAGAGTAAGGCACAGAGCCTGTTTGCTGATGGCAAAATTCCCGGATTTGTTCATCTGTACCTGGGTGAGGAAGCTGTTGCCACCGGTGTATGCGCCTGCCTGCGGGACGACGATTACATTACCAGTACCCATCGTGGTCACGGTCATATTGTGGCCAAGGGCGGCGATCTGAAGTTCATGATGGCGGAGCTGTTTGGCAAGGCCACCGGCTACTGCAAGGGTAAGGGCGGTTCCATGCACATCGCCGACCGCGACAAGGGTATCTTGGGCGCCAACGGTATCGTGGGTGCAGGTCACAACATTGCGGTGGGCGCAGGCCTTTCTGCCAGCTATCGCGGAACTGATCAGGTTTGCGTTTGCTTCTTCGGTGACGCTTCCACCAATCAGGGTACCTTCCATGAATCTCTAAATATGGCCGCGATTTGGAAACTCCCCATCATCTTTGTTTGTGAGAACAATAACTATGGCATTTCCATGAGTCAGGCTCGTCATCAGGCCATCAAGGATGTTGCAGATCGCGGAGCCGCGTACGGAATCCCCGGTATTGCTGTGGATGGTAATGATGTTATGGCTGTCAACGAAGCTGCGGCAGAAGCTGTGGCACGGGCTAGAAAGGGGCAGGGCCCCACTCTGCTGGAGTGCAAGACCTACCGCTGGAGAGGCCATTTCGAGGGTGACCCCGCGAACTATAAGCCCAAGGAAGAGCAGGAGGCTTGGCTGAAGAAGGACCCCATTCCCAGATTCACCAAATTCCTGAAAGAAAACAATATTCTGACCGCAGAGGAACTGGCTGCGCTGGATCAGCAGGTTCAGGAAGAAATGGCGGAAGCTATTCGTTTCGCCGAGGAGAGTCCCAGCCCCACTGCCGATGCTGTCGTTCAGGATGTTTATTCCGATATCGTTGAGGAGGTACGCGCCAGATGAAAAAGATGAGTTATGCAGAGGCGATCCGTGAAGGCATGAGCATCCGGATGCGCGAAGATCCCAATGTTCTGCTGTTCGGCGAGGATGTCGGCGCTTTTGGCGGCTGTTTCGGTGTTACTGCCGGTATGTTCGACGAATTCGGTGACAAGCGGGTACGTGATACCCCGATTTCAGAGGGTGCCATTATTGGTGCTGCTGTCGGTTCTGCGGCTACTGGCCTGCGTCCCATCGCTGAGCTGATGTTCTGTGACTTCCTGACGGTGGGCATGGATCAGCTGGTGAATCAGGCGGCAAAGATGCGCTATATGTTCGGCGGAAAAATCTCCATGCCCATGGTGGTTCGCCTGCCCGGCGGCGCAGGCGTAAGTGCCGCCGCACAGCACTCTCAGTCCTTGGAGGCATGGGTCACCCATGTTCCCGGCTTGAAGGTCGTATATCCCTCCACCCCGCAGGATGCGCTGGGGCTTATGCTCTCCTCCATTGATGACGAAAACCCCGTCATGTTTGTGGAGCACAAGGCCATGTACACGATGAAGGGTGATGTGGACAGCTTTGAGCCCATCCCTCTCGGAAAGGGCGACATCAAGCGCAGCGGTGAGGATGTGACCATTATTGCAACCGGAAAGATGGTTCATGAGGCTCTGGCTGCCGCCAAGATTCTGGAGGAAGACGACATTTCCGCCGAGGTACTTGACCCCCGCACGCTGTATCCTCTGGATAAGAAGCTCATCGCACAGTCGCTGGGCAAAACGCATAAGGCAGTGATCGTCACGGAGGAAAACCGGAGAGGCGGTTACGGTGGAGAGATCTCCGCTATCATCGCCGAAGAAATGTTTGATCTGCTGGATTGCCCCATTGTCCGCATTGGCGCGCTGGATACGCCGGTTCCCTTCGCTCCCGTTCTGGAGCAGGCTTATCTGCCTAACGCTCAGGATATCGTGAAGGCCGTCCGTACACAGGAATAAGCAGATCAGGCGGAGAGGAGGGGTACTGTGTCCAGTATTGGTATCATCGCAAATCCCGCTTCGGGAAAGGATATCCGCAGACTGGTTTCCTACGCCACAACGATCGACAATCAGGAAAAGGTCAATATTGTCAAGAGGATCGTGCTGGCGGCTCAGGCAATGGGTGTTGATACGGTTTGGTTTATGCCGGACACCTTTCAAATCGGCTGGGCAGTCATTGAAGACCTTTCCAGAGATGAAAAGCTGACGGCTGATTGCCGCCTGCTGGATATACCGCTGACTGCTACCTCGCAGGACACCACAGCGGCCGCTGCGGAAATGGAACGGCTTGGTGTTGGATGCGTTGTGGTTCTCGGCGGCGACGGAACCAGTCGGGCGGTTGCCAAGGGTATAAAAAAGGTACCTCTCCTCCCCCTTTCCACCGGAACCAACAATGTGTATCCGGAAATGCTTGAGGGGACTGTTGCCGGTATGGCTGCCGCCGTTGCCGCACAGTTTTCAGACCCCGCTATATGCTGTATTCGGGACAAGCAGATCGAAGTTACGCTGAATGGATCGCTGACGGATATTGCATTGATCGACGCAGTTATTTCCGATGACTTATGCGTGGGCTCAAAGGCCATTTGGGACGCCTCAAAGCTCCAGCACATTTTTGTGACAAGGTGCCATCCTGCCAGCATCGGCTTTTCCACAGCTGCCGGGTGCCTGAAAATCGTCAGAGACACGGATGACTACGGATTAGCCGTAGAATTGCGATCGGAGGGTGAGAAAATCATCGCACCGATCGCGGCGGGCGTCCTATCTGAGCTGGAGATCTGGCAGGCAAAGCGTATGCCGCTGGACTGCCCGGAAACGCTGCTGTTACAGGAGGAATGCATGGTGGCTTTGGATGGCGAGCGAGAGTTGCGCGGACACGCGGGAGATACCTTGACTTTTACCGTCACGAGGCATGGCCCATGGCGCATACAAGCAAAAAGAGCACTGGAAGAAGCTGTCCGCCGCGAATTCTTCGCTGCCGGCAGAATGATTGATCCCACATAATTACGAGGAGGTGTATACATGGCGCAAGAAGTCTTGATGCCAAAGCTGGGCCTGACCATGACGGAAGGGACCATTGAAGAATGGAAATACAAGGAAGGCGATAGCGTCAAAAAAGGCGATATTCTGTTTTCCGTGGCAACAGATAAATTGACAAACGATGTGGAGGCAGAGGCGGACGGTGTTCTGCTGAAAATCCTGCTTCCCGAGGGGGAGACCGCACCGTGCAAGGCGGTGATCGCTTACATTGGGGAAGCGGGCGAGGTCATTGCAGAGGGCGGTGCTTCCGCAGAAAGCACCGCGGCGCAAGCTCCGGCTTCTTCCGCGGCGGCTGTTCCCGCCAAGGCTCCCGCTGCCACACGCGATCCGGGTACGCCGGTTTTAGCTTCTCCGGCAGCGAAAAAGCTGGCCAAGGAAAAGGGCGTTGACCTTGCTCTTGTTGCCGGAACCGGCCCGAAGGGGCGGATCACTCTTGAGGATGTCGAAGCATATCTAACCGCGCCCAAGGCCGATGAACCCGCTGCCGAAGTAAAGACCAGTCCTTTGGCTGCAAAGATTGCTGAGGAGTTGGGCGTTGATGTTTCCAAGATCCAGACCGATGGCCGTGTGATGAAGGCAGATGTTCTGGCCGCTGCTGGCGTGTGTACGGCAGCTCCTGCCGCTGAGGCAGCCCCCGCGATTTCCGCCGGCGACAACGATGAGCCCCCCGTGAAGGTGAATCCGCTGCGCCGGAGCATTGCCGCCAACATGGCAAATTCCTGGCATACCTCTCCCCGCGTGACCTATACCTTCGCCGTGGATGTGACCGCGATGAAGGCTCTGCGGGCAAAGCTGAAGGATAGCCTGAAGGAGCAGGGGATCAAGCTGACCTACAACCATATTCTGATGAAGGTGGTTGCCAAGGCACTGCTGGAGTTCCCGGATGTCAACGCCAGCTTCGCGGACAATATGCTGACACGGCATAAACACGTGAACATGGGACTGGCTGTGGCGAAGGGCGACGGCCTGATCGTGCCGAATGTGAAGAATGCCGACAGCAAGAGCCTTGCGGAGATTGCGAAAGAGACCGAGGCTCTGATCGAAGCTACCCGCAGCGGAAAGATCGATATGAAGGACATGACCGGCGGAACCTTTACGATCTCCAGCCTGGGTCCCTATGGCGTGCGGAGCTTCTCCCCGATCATAAACCAGCCTGAGCTGGCGATTTTGGGTGTATGCGACATCGTGGATACGCCCATTGTGTGCAACGGCGAGATCGTGATCCGTCCCATGATGAACCTGTGCCTGACCGCTGACCACCGTGTGGTAGACGGCGTTATGGCCTGTAAATTTATGAAGCGGGTCGTTGAACTTTTGGAAAATCCATATCTTCTTCTCACCTGAAAAGCTGGACGGAGGCAATAGCCTCCGTCCACTTCCAAACAGAAATGAGTTGCTCGTAGTTAGAATATCAAGGGCCATGAGCTAAGTAATGCCAATTACGGGAGTGTTAAGATGAAATTGCAAGCCGCATTTTTATTTCTGGTTGGCGATGCAGATGGAAACACTTGCACAGTGGTTTCAACACCAAGCATAGATCTGCACGTTATTGGTTGCAGAAACTATGATGACGCAGTGACCACCGCAAAAAACTGTGTAGCCAAAGGGATTACAGCAATCGAACTTTGCGCTGGCTTCGGAAATATAGGCGTTGCCCGTATTTCTGAGGCTGTTGGAGCAGATGTTGCCGTAGGTGCAGTCAAATTTGACTTTCATCCGGGACTTTCTTTCAAAAGCGGAGATGTCTTTTTTAACTGAGTCTTTCCCTAAATGTACACAGTGTGAAATCTAACTCTAATATGAAAGGAAATCTATATGGCAACTGAAGTTTTGATGCCAAAGCTGGGTCTGACCATGACTGAAGGCACTATTGAAGAATGGAAGATAAAAGAGGGCCAGCCTGTTAAAAAAGGTGATGTGCTGTTTACCGTGGCTACCGACAAATTGACCAACGATGTGGAAGCTGATGCGGATGGAGTCCTTTTGAAGGTTTTGTTGCCCGAGGGCGAAACCGGCGCTTGCAAGAGTGTGATTGCGTACATTGGAGCTGAAGGCGAGACTGTTCCAGACATTGCTTCCGCCGTTGAGCCTGCTTCCACTGTCGCTACCGCTCCTGTTGCGGCTGCCGTGCCCGCTGCTGCTCCTCCTGCTGTTGCCGGTCCCAAGACCGTGCTGGTGGTCGGCGGTGGCCCCGGCGGCTATGTGGCCGCTATCCGCGCCGCACAGCTGGGGGCCAAGGTCACCGTCATCGAGAAAGAGCATCTGGGCGGCACCTGCCTGAATGTGGGCTGCATCCCCACCAAGTGCCTGCTGCACTCTGCGGAGCTGATCGAGGACATCAAGAACCAGGGCGCCGACATCGGCGTCAAGGTCTCCGGCGTGGAGGTCGACTTCCCCCAGGTCATCGCCCACAAGAACGCCATCTCCAAGAAGCTGACCAACGGTATCGCCGGCCTGTTCAAGATGAACAAGGTCAGCAAGATCGACGGCGAGGCCTCCTTCGTGGCTCCCGGCAAGCTGTCTGTCAAGAAGGCTGACGGCACCACCGAGGAGATGACCGCCGACGCCATCATCGTGGCTACCGGATCCGTCAACTCGCAGCCTCCTATCCCCGGCCTGAAGGAGAACCCCAACTGCATCGACTCCACCGGCGCCCTGAGCTTGGAGGCCCTGCCCAAGAGCATGGTCGTCATCGGCGGCGGCGTCATCGGTCTGGAGCTGGCCTGCGCTTACGCGTCCTTTGGCACCAAGATCACCGTCGTCGAGGCTATGGATCATATGCTGCCCATGCTGGATGGCGACCTGACCAAGATTGGCGTGGAGCACATGAAGAAGATGGGTATGGAGTTCAACCTGGAGTGCCCCGTGCAGTCCGTTGAGCCCTCTCCCGTGGGCGCCAAGGTCGTCTGCAAGAACAAGGCGGGCGAGACCGTCAGCTTCGAGGCTGAGAAGGTTCTGGTGGCCATTGGCCGCCGCGCCAACACCGCTTCCCTGAACCTGGAGGCCGGCAAGCTGGACAATGACCGGGGCCGCATCATCGTCAACGACAAGATGGAGACCTCCGTTCCCGGCGTGTACGCCATCGGCGACTGCGTGTTCGGTCACGCACAGCTGGCACACACTGCCTCTGCCATGGGCGAGGTGGCTGCCGAGAACATCATGGGCATCCCCGCCGTCTACGACGAGAAGACCAATCCCACCTGCGTGTACATCGAGCCCGAGGCAGCCTCCGTCGGCCTGACCGAGGAGCAGTGTAAGGCTCAGGGTATTGAGTACAAGGTCGGCAAGTTCCCCATGAGCGCCAACGGCAAGGCCCTAATTATCAACGGCGGTGAGGGCTTGGTAAAGATTATCGCCGATACAAAGTACGGCGAGGTATTGGGTATGCACATCATTGGGCCTCGCGCTACTGATTTGATTGCCGAGGGTGCCTTAGCTATCCGGCTGGAAGCTACTGTAGATGAGTTGATTTCCACCATTCATAGTCACCCAACCGTCACCGAAACCATGCGGGAGGCTGCACTGAATCTGGAGAAAAGAGCAATCCACACCATTAATAAGTAAGAAAATGTATGTTTTTCATACTGTAAATGCCGGAATTTACCTTCAAGAAGGAGACTATGGGCTGTTGATTGATGCCTTACATGGTGGAGAGGGGGGCTTTTCGCGTACGCCAAACGAAATTATGAAACATATTTCGAGGCATACAGATAGCCTAGCGACCAAAATTGATTTGGCTTTTACGCACCTCCACGGAGACCACTTCAACATGGAGAGGGTGTCCGATTTCATGGATAAATATCCTTCGGCCGAGATATATGCACCGGAAATGTGGAAATCTGGCATTTATACGTATGAGAGCTCCAAAAGAATCCGTGATGCAGATTTGGGCAGATTTCATCTGATAGCGTTTCCTACTGTCCACGATGGAAAGGAATATACAAGAGTGCCTCATCAATCTTTGATGCTTCGGACATCAGACCAGCAACAGTTCATATGTGGAGATGCGGCTTTGGATATGTCTCTTGCACGTGATATACAAAAAAACTGCCCAGGAACAATAAAAGCAGTATTTGTCAACTTATTTCAGCTAGCATCTAAAGATGGTCAAGCGTTTTTGAAAGAAATTCGTCAACAGCATATTTTCCTATATCATCTGCCTTTTTTGAAAGATGATGTTTATGCTTATCGGAAGATAGCGGAAGGTATTATCGAAAAGCTGCCGCAGGAGCTAAATTACATACAGGTTTTGGAAGCAATGCAACCAGTTTTTTGAAAGATTCAGATAAATTTTTATCATGTAGTATCGTTGTTAAGATTTAAATTAGGAAGCCATCCTTTCTTACCTCCCCTCCGAATACGCTCTCTCCTTATCTGGCATTCGGAGGGGATCTCATAAAAAGCAACTAAAATGGAAAATGAAATATAGAACTGATTAAACTTGGGAAAAATGATAACAGTCTATAATTTTTGCAATAATCCTTATTATAATCAAGCGTTTGAAGAGTTTGTATTTTGGACCTTTTGGGAGGACGATGTGTTCCTCCTGTGGCAGAACAGCCCCGCCGTCATCGTGGGCAACTTCCAGAACATCTGCCGGGAGGTCCATGTGGAGACGTTGCAGCGGCTGGGAATCCCCGTGGTGCGCCGCATGAGCGGCGGCGGTACGGTGTATCACGACCTTGGCAATGTGAATTACACCTACATCACCCGCCAGGACGGACCGCTGGACTATGACCTCTGCCTCCAGCCCGTCATCGACGCCTTAAACGACATTGGCATCCCGGCCCGAAAGAACCGTACCTGTGACATCGCCATTGGAGACCAGAAGATCTCCGGTAGCGCCCAGCGCTCCGCCGGGGGACGGCTGCTCCACCACGGGACCCTGCTGTTCCAGTCCGACCTGGCGGCGCTGGACCAGATCACCACCCACCACAAAAACGACTGCTTCCAGTCCAAGGGGACGGTCTCGGCCATCTGCCCTGTTACTAACATTCGGGACCACTTGGCCACGCCTATGACCCTGGAGGAATTCAAGGAGCGGCTGCTGGACCGGATGGTGCCTCCCGGCTGCCCCCGGCTGACGCTGACGGCGGAGCAGGAGGCCGAAGTCTGCCGCCTGCGGGACGAAAAATACCGCTCCTGGGAGTGGACCTGGGGCAGGACGCCCGCTTTTACATACGAGAAGTCCGGCACCTTTGCCGGGGCGCCCATCCGAGTGGCCTATCAGGCGAAGAAAGGCATCGTGTCCGGCGCTGTGATTGACTGTGCCGCCCTGGACGGAGCGGAAGCCGCCCGGCTTTTGAACGGTCAGCGTCTGGACCCGGAGGGCTTTGATGATATCTGCCGGACGCTGGTGGGCGAACGGGCGGAGGAACTGATGGACTGGCTGCTGTAAAGCCTATCTATATGACACAAATGACCGCGTCACACGTGGAGAAGGGATGAAGTACCAATGGAAAAAGAACTGACGATGCCCAAGCTGCGTCCGGAGATGGAAAACGGCGTCCTGTGTGCCTGGCTGAAGGAGGAGGGCGACACCGTCACCGCCGGTGAGCCCCTGTTTGAGATCGAGACCGACAAGGTGGTCAACCAGATTGAGGCCACGGAGAGCGGCGTGCTGAAAAAGCAGCTCTTCGAGGAGGGTGACACGGTGAACGTGGAGACCCCGGTTGCCATTCTGGAGACGAAGTGAACCGCCATGGAAAAGAAACCTGAATGGCTGAAGGTCCGCTACAACCAGGAGGCCGTCAACGAAGTGGCGGAGCTGATGCGGGACCTGAAGCTGAACACCGTCTGCAAAGAGGCCAACTGCCCCAACCTGGGAGAGTGCTACCGCAAGCACACCTCCACCTTTATGATCCTGGGCAGCGTCTGCACCCGGAACTGCCGGTTCTGCAACGTCACCACCGGGCATCCCCTGCCTCCGGACCCCGAGGAGCCCATGAACGTGGCCAAGGCCGCCAAGAAGCTGGGGCTCCGGCATGTGGTGCTGACCTGCTCCACCCGGGACGACCTGCCTGACGGCGGCGCGGAGCAGTTTGCAAAGTGCGTCCGGGCCATCCGGGAGGTCTGCCCCGGCACCACCGTGGAGACCCTGATCTCCGACATGAAGGGCAACACCGACGCACTGGACATTGTCATCGCCGCCCACCCGGAGGTGCTGAACCACAACGTGGAAACCGTCAAGGAGCTCCAGTCCGCCGTGCGGCCCCAGGCCCGGTATCAGCGGTCTCTGGACGTGCTACGCTACTGCAAGCAGAAGGACCCCACCCTGCTGACCAAGACCGGCTTCATGGTGGGCCTTGGCGAGACAGAGGACCAAATCAGCGCCCTGATGGACGACATTCTGGAGACCGGCTGCGACATCCTCACCATCGGCCAGTACCTGCAGCCCTCTCCCCAGCACTACCCACTGGCCCGGTACGCAACGCCGGAGGATTTCGCCCGCTACAAGGAAATGGCTCTCGCCAAGGGCTTCCGCCATGTGGCCTCCGCGCCTCTGGCCCGCAGCTCCTACAAGGCGTGGGAGGTTTTGGAGGACGTGCATGATCTATATTGAGACCGGCTCTACAGACGTTTACTACAACTTTGGCTTGGAGTACTACTTCACGGTAGAGAAGCAACTGCCGGACACCGTCTTTCTATTTTGGCGGACCACTCCGACCCTGATGGTGGGCAAGTATCAGAATGTGCTGGAGGAGATCAACAAGCCATACGCCGACCAGCATGGCATCCACATTGTCCGGCGCATGAGCGGCGGCGGCACCATCTACACGGACCTTGGTGGCTGGCAGTTCTCTTTCATACAGCACAAAGAAGCCGGGGAGATTGAGTTCCAGCAGTACATTGCCCCAGTCATCGGCGCCCTGGCGGAGCTGGGGGTCCACGCGGAGTTCAACGGCCGCAATGATTTGACCATTGATGGCAAGAAGTTCTCCGGCAATGCTCAGTACCGGCTGGGGGACAGCCTCGTCCACCATGGCTCACTACTATTCGACACAGATATTCATCAAATGGTTGCCTCTACTACCGTGGACAGCTATAAGATTCTTTCCAAGAGCATTAAGTCCGTCCGGGATCGTGTCACCAACATCGCCGATTATATGCCTGCGCTCATGGCTCCACGTACTTTTAAGACTTGTATGGTTCGCCATATTATGAATGGTAGCAACCAGGTCTATCAGGTGACACTGGAGGACGACAAGCGCATCCGGGAGATCGCCGCGGAGAAGTTCAATAACTGGGAATGTATTTACGGCGCCACTCCTAAATTCAACATCGAGCGCACCAACCGTTTCGAGGGTGGCAAAATGCAGTTCAAGATCGACGTGCAGAAGGGCGTCATCAAAAGCGCCGCCGTCTACGGCGACTTCTTCTCCACCCTGGACGCCGAAACCATCTGCGGCGCCCTGGTGGATTGTCGTTACGAACGGAACGCCGTGCTGGAAGCCTTGCAGGTACACGGTATCGATGGCGCGATCTATCGGATTTCTACTCAGGAGATGGCAGCAACGATTGTGGATTGATTACAAACGAACTGAACTGCGATTCCGCTGATACTCAATGCAGTTTGCTTCTTCAAAAATTATTCAATCTGAAGTGCGCATAAAACACTGTGCATGGTATACATCTGCTTGCCTGCATGGGGTTCAGCACGCGTGAAATTTTAGCTGTGACATCTCAAATGCCATGGCTGCAACAGACCTCTAAAAAAACATTGAAAACAGTGATGCAGTCCGTAAAAGGAAACTGCATCACTGTTTTTTGCGTATCACTTTTGAAAATCACTTTGGGATTTGTCACGGGTGACGCCGAAGAAAAACATTTAGTGTAGTTGTTGTTCCATGAGAACACTATGCGTAATTTATTACAGGTACATCGAGTGCAGTATTTAACGCATTCTGGTTCAATGATTAAGGAGGTCCATTTCTATGATAATTTCCGTCGATCACGGTAACAAATCGATCAAGACACCCAATACGTTATTCACATCTGGCCTGATTGTTTCCGAAGGCTTACAAGGCTTTAAAACGGATTACATCTGTTGGAACAATCGGTATTATACACTGACAGAGCAACGTATTGCCTATCTCCGGGACAAAACTGAAGATGATCGATTCTACGTCCTTACCCTTTTTGCGATTGCCAAGGAGTTGGAGCGGCGTAAGATTCCTGAAACCCTGGATCCTATTGATATCACGCTGCTGGTCGGACTTCCTCCGGCACATTATGAGCAGTTGCATAGTCGATTTGAGCAGTACTTTCTCCGCCGGTGCGAGACGATCGACTTTGAATACAACGGCAAATACTACTCAATTCGGGTCAATAAGGTCCTGAGCTATCCACAGGCATTTGCAGCCGCTGTGACACAGTATGGCATCCTCAAGACCTACTCTGTTGCCTATATCATCGATATCGGTGGGTTTACCATTGATGTCCTCAAACTCCGTAACGGACACCCGGATCTAGCGGTAGTTGAAAGTTTTGAAAAGGGTGTCATCACCCTTTACAACAACATTTCTAGCAAATGCAACGCTCTCTATGCCCGGATTTTAGAGGACTGTGACATTGATGAAGTTATCCGTAATCAGCCCACTGTGCTTCCCGGTGAAGTGCAGCAAATGATTCGCAACATGACAGTAGATTTTCTTTCAGAGTTTTACAACTTCCTGCGCGAGCGTGGCATTGATGTGGCCACCAGTAAATGTGTTTTTGCCGGTGGCGGTTCGCTTCTCCTGCGCGGGATGATTGAACGGGCAAATAAAGTGGCTTTCCCAATTTTCATCGAAGACATTCACGCCAACGCACGTGGTTATGAACTCCTCCATCAAAGTGAGGTTGTTGCGAATGGACAGTAATCATAAAACACGTGTCGTTCTCCAGTTCAATGAAATGGACTTCCGGCATCGGCGGGTACTCGACATTTTACGGCAGCGACCGCGTAGCATGTCTGAACTGGTTGTTAATGCAGTTCTGCACTACACAAGTTGCCCGGAGGCGGCCAATGAATTTGGCCGCGACTGGGTGGCAAGCATTGTCAAAGATGTAGTACGCGAAATGGTCGCAAACGGCGAGCTTCAAGCTGTATCACAACCCACGCCCTCAAAGCCGGAGAGTCCAACACTGGCGGCTGATGATCTTGCAGATCTTGGTGGTGTCATGGGCATGTTCCGGTCGAAGGAGTGAAGCCCATGAGTAACAAAAAGTTTGGTTATGCTCGTGTTTCTACAGCGGAGCAAAATGAAGATCGTCAGATCCTTGATTTACTGGAATACGGCATTGAGGAACGAGACATCTATGTAGATAAACAGAGCGGTCGTAATTTTGAGCGGACAAACTACCTGGCTCTGCGCAATACCATTTTGCGAAGCGGAGACATTCTGGTTGTCAAAAGCATTGATCGTTTTGGCCGTAATTACTCTGGAATTCGCACCGAGTGGGAATATCTTACCAAAACGCTTGGTGTGGACATCGTTGTCCTGGACACGCCCATTCTGGATACGACTCGCTACAAAGACCTACTTGGCAGTGTTATCACGGATATTGTTCTTGCGGTGCTTTCCTTTGGCGCTCAGCTGGAGGTCGATACCAAGTCCAAAGCACAGGCAGAAGGAATCGCAGCGGCGCATCTGAAAGGGGTCAAGTTTGGGCGCCCCAGATGTATGGTCAAAGATTGGGATATTTACTATTCACAATGGAAGCAGGGGCAAATTACTGCTGTTCAGTGCTATAAGCAATTGGGAATCAGCGCATCAACTTTCTATCGCTTGGTGCGCAAGTATGAGACGGAGGAAGACGCATGAAACGATGCATTATATACGCAAGAATCGGCGGATCAGCTTCAGAGGTAAATAACGGTCTCCTGCAAGCGCAGTTGACCGAACTCCGCGCAGCCGCAAAAGACCTCGGCTTGGAGGTCATGGCAGAGCTCCCTAGCTCCGCAATTTGGCATACACAAAGCGGTAAAACTAATAAAAGGGCGAACGTCCCGTGTTTTGAGGCAAGAGTATGGATGGCTCCGCTCAAGGCTTCCGCCTTTGTGGACAAATTCATATTTTGTTTCTACCGTTGGCGGAGCGCCTTTGTCGGTCATCAAGCAGTACATAGAGAACCAGAAGAATGTGTGAGGTATCGAGATGGAATACAGCTATAAATTCCGCGTCTACCCCACCGCGGCGCAAGCGCGGCAGATACAACGGACATTCGGCTGCTGCCGGTATGTCTGGAATCACTACCTTGAGTTACGGAAAAAGCTCTACGAGAAGGACAAGCGGACGATGAACTACAATGTCTGCTCGGAGGATATGACTCAACTCAAGAAAGCGCTGCCATGGCTGAGAGAAGTAGACTCTACCGCTCTGCAATCCTCCATAAAGGATTTAGACATTGCTTACCAGAACTTCTTCCGGCGTGTGAAACAGGGCAAGAAACCCGGCTATCCCAAATTCAAGAGCAGGCACCACAGCAAGGAAAGCTATAAGAGCAAGTGCGTGGGGACGAATATCAAGGTGCTGGACAGGGCGGTGCAGCTCCCGAAGCTGGGCCTTGTAAAGTGCCGCATCTCCAAAGAGGTCAAGGGTCGCATCCTGTCCGCCACCATCAGCCAGAATCCCAGCGGGAAATACTTCGTTGCCCTCTGTTGCACCGATGTAGAGATGGAACCGCTACCCACTACCGGTGCGGTGATCGGCATTGACATGGGTCTGAAAGCATTTGCAATCACCTCCGATGGCGTAGAGTATCCGAACCATAAATACCTGACCCGGAGCCAGAAGAAACTTGCCAAACTCCAGCGGCAGTTGTCCCGAAAATCAAAGGGCAGTAACCGCCGGGAAAAGGCGAGGATACAAGTGGCCCGTCTCCACGAACACGTTGCCAACCAGCGGCAAGATATGCTCCATAAGCTGTCCACCAGTCTTGTGCGAACCTATGATCTGATTGCGATTGAGGATTTGACTCCATCCAATATGGTCAAGAACCACAAACTTGCCCGGACTATTTCTGACGCAAGCTGGGGCGAGTTTCGGCGGCAGTTGGAGTACAAGGCGGCGTGGTATGGAAAACAGGTGGTCACGGTCGACCGTTTCTTTCCGTCCAGTCAGCTTTGCTCCGCTTGCGGTGCTCAATGGCCCGGAACAAAGGATTTGTCCGTCCGGGAGTGGACTTGCCCCAAGTGCGGTGCTGTCCATGATAGGGACGTGAACGCCGCAAAGAACATTTTGAATGAGGGCTTGCGCCTGTTGGCGTAGCCACTACACAAGGTAAGGCGGGACACGCCCGAACCTATACGCTCGGGGACACCGTGTAAGACCTCGCTGGGGCAGGCTGTGGTGGTTGAACCGAGAATCCCCCGGCTTTAGCCGTGGGGAGTGTCAAGAACGCGTGCCTTTCTGACTTTCGCATTGTGAATCCAACATTACGCACATTCAGCGCTGCAGAAGCCCGCATTGCACAGTATGCGATTCTGTTCGATCTTACCCGCGTAGCACCTCCGCGCACGCGTACACCGAACCTGTCGGCAGAGGATATGTTGCGTACCTATGAGCTTGCAGCATCTGGTTCGCTGATGCCTGTGGGAGACAATACCTGGTCGAAAAAGAGTGCATTTGCATCTGTGCCTCCGAGCAAGGTGATTGAGGCTCAATTTGTAAATGTCAATTAATTTGAGTGGCCCTTGGTACAGCTCGTACTGAGGGCCACTCAGTTTTGTACTGATTTGATACAAAAGTACAATACAGGTCATTTTTGAATTTCTGGTATCCCTCTATACTGTGATAAAGTACAGAATAGGTAGGGAAAGATCAAATGAGTACGAAAATGCAGATCATGGGCAAGAGAATCCAAACTGCACGGCAGTTTCGCCGGTTGACTGGAGAGCAACTTGCTGAAGAACTCAATATTTCCGTAGACTCTTTGCGCCATATTGAGCATGGAGTTAGAAGACCCAGTTTCCAACTCATTGAGCGCATTTCTGACACCCTCGATGTATCCTTGGATTATCTGGCAGGGAAGACCGAATCTCCGCTAGAACATAGACTTCGCAAGGAACTTGAGAGTTCTGGGTTAACAAAAGAGCAGGAGGATGCAGTTGTTGAGCTTGCAATCAACTCCATCCCTGTGATTAAACGACATATTTAAAACGATGCACCTGCCAGATTTGGCAGGTGCATTTTTTCGCTTCCCCATAATTCGACCGTTTTTGCGGTTGCCTCCATGTATTATGTACTTAACGGATACGGAAGTATCAAAACAGTACAAAGGAGAAAGAGCATGACTGTACAAGAAATGATAACGCAAATGGGTGAGCGTGTATTTGACCAGTCCTTTCAAGATTACTTATCTGCCACATGTCAGACGCTACCTGGAATGAATTTCCTCACGGAGGAGGATGGCTATAAAGCATCAATGAACCGGTTTACCAGTACCATAGGGCAACCTGAACTGGAAGCCCTGAAGCAAATTGAAGGGAATTACGGAGAAGAGTTCAAATATGCTACGCTGTTTGCGTTCCGGGCTGGTTTGTATTCTGGATTCGGGCAATACTTCGTCAATCGAGACATTGTTGAGGATGGATTTGAAAAACGCCTTGCGCACGGACTCTTCGAATTGCCTGGTATGCAGCGGCACCCGCTGTTTTTCAAGAAGCGGGAAGAGAGTCTGAAGCTTATTCAGAAACTTGAAGAGGTGACCAATGAAGAAGAGCGGGTGAATCTTACAACAATCGGATGTGTCTGGGAGCAACGTGTTTACTCAGCAGCGTGTCACAGCTTCTATTGTGGCTATCTCGCTACGGTCAAGGTGCTGACAGAAATAATCGGCATCGATGCCGGCGCGATGATGCTGCCGCATACTCTGATGTTGGAGTATCACCTGGGTTACACGAGATCCTTTGAACAAGCGGAATCACATGGCCTCCATATATGACTACAGGGGAGAAGCATGAATAATGGCAAGCAGGGTGATAGAGACTTCGTGTGCGCAACACGAATATAAAAAGCGATGCGCTTGATAAGCGAGCGAGGGTGTCCGTTCTTTCGGACACCCTTTTTTATATCCTTATAGCAGGATTCAGCATCATGTGCAGCCTCGACTGGTTCTCTCCCTAAAGGGCGCCTATTGCATTATGCGGCATGACAACACGTTGATGCAACGGATTGAGGCAGATCACAGGTCGGAGCAACTTCGATGGGGGTAATTGTTGTTTTTCACACCTACCATCCGTAAATCCTGGTGGGGATGTGGTCCCTAGACTGCACAAAGGAGTGGACACAATGACGCGAAAAGAAGCGGAAAAAGAGCTGATTGCTATGCTGAAAGAAGCAGAGGACGGTCCGACTTATTCCATGGAAGAAGTGGACGCTTATATGCGTGAGCTGCTGCACCCGAAAAACCAGATCTATCTGACAGGCGATACACACGGTCAGTTTGAGCGGATTATCTCTCTTTGTGAGAGGCAGCAGGTCCAGCCAGAAAGCACTTTCATTATCTTGGGGGATGCCGGACTGAACTACTATGGGGATCGGAGAGACAATCGAGGCAAAGATAAGCTGGCGAAGATTCCGATCACTTTCTTCTGCATCCACGGCAATCATGAAATGCGCCCATCTGAAGAATTGGGCTATCAGGTGAAAGAGTACCACGGGGGGAAGGTATGGATCCAACTAGAGTATCCGAACATCGTCTTTGCTATAGATGGAGAGGTCTATGACTTCTTTGGACACTCCTGTATCGTTATTGGCGGTGCGTATAGCGTTGATAAGTACTATCGGTTGGCAAGAGGTTACAACTGGTTTGAAGATGAACAGCCGTCCGGCGAAATCAGGGAAAAAGTCGAGCGCGTGCTGTCTGAGCGTGACTGGAGGATCGACGTTGTGCTGTCTCACACCTGCCCGCTTAAGTATGAGCCGACAGAGGTGTTTCTTCCTATGATCGACCAGTCGAGTGTAGATAAGAGCACCGAAGAATGGCTTGATACGATCGAGTCAAGGCTGTACTACGAGCGTTGGTACTGCGGTCACTATCATACGGACAAAGAGATCGACAAGATCCGGTTCATGTTTCAGGACTATGCGCTGCTGCCGCATCAGATTTCCCTTTCTGCGGAGAAGGAAATGGTCCGCCGGATGCAGCGACAGGCCGAGATTGTCGAGGCGCTGGGCCTGATGGATGATGCCCCTGAGGAGAAATAAGAGGATTATTATATGAGCACTTATTATGACTTTATGGTCGAGGCCAAGTATAACGGAAAATGGTACAATATCGACCTACACACAAAGGATATTGACGGAAAACTGCGACATCAATACCTTGCAACCTTCTCCCGCAGCTTTGTTGGTCAGTTGGAAAGTCTAATCGACGGCGCATGGAGGATTGGATTTGATGATCTGGCAGAAAGCACCCAGCAGATCCTTCTGGACAGCACTTACGAAGGTGGTGAGGACAGCTTGCGCTTGGAGCAATTCTATGTCGCAGGAGATCTGGCGGACTTCGAATGCCTTCTGAACGCTCCCTATCAGAACGAATACTATGTTACGAGAAATCAGATTGCGGCATATGAGTCGCAAGAAATTGATGATATCTGTGAGTATCTGACTGCGCATGAACTGCTTGAACTCCCGCAATCAGCCCGCAGCGAATATGTCTTATATCGGTGGAATGACTCTTTTGGAAATATCAGGCAAATCCAGTCCATGGTAAGTCGTCTGCGATATCAGGTAGAATGCTTCAATGAAGCGCTTCCTTATGAGGCTGGTCAGTCCTATGGCGATCGTGCAGCTACGCAAGTCCGTGTGATCTACCGGATTTCATGAGGGGATGTGAAGTGTCAATAGCCTCCACCAAATCTAGCAGCTTGGTGGGGCTTGCGAGGAATCGTAAGCACTGATTGACTACCCTAAGCGCTTCTAGCGCTACGTTACTCAAGAATGTATCCTCTGCGCACAGGACGCAAGAAAGGAATAGGCATATGTTACCGAAGGAGCTATTTCTTAGCACGTTGGAAAAGATTAAGGAGCAAGAAAAACGAATCGATAAGTTTAATACCGCTCTGTCGAAAATCTGCGATGGATTTCCCGTATTCAATTCTGAAAATCAGTACCTGATCGCGCTCCGTGATCTGCTGAAGTACACAATGCAAGATCAATATGATTATATCGGGTGGTGGCTATATGAAGCGCCGGATGCTGGATACACGATCTGGTGGGATGATAAGGATGGCCAGGAAGTCAGCGTGGATTTGACGGAACCCAGTGCGCTCTATGACTATCTGGTGGAGTGGGCCGCACAGGAAGAAACTCAGGAGGGTGAGACGTGAGCACACAATATTCTGTTGTTAATACACGGATCACCGAAGAAGTCGCCGAATTCCAGAAAAAGGTCTCAGCAATCCGAGCAGAATGTCTCCGAATGATGCGTGAGGCCTCTGTATCTGCTGACTTGCAGGAGATCAAAGAGGATCTCATAGACAAGCTTTCTGACCGTGCGCTATTCTCTGTTGAGGAACCAGAAGGGACATCCATTGTAATCGGAACGGCAAGAGCGGGCCATTTTTCATGGCGCACTGAGAATGGCTTCCATGACCTTGACTCAGTCATGCGTTGGCTCCAGTCACACCCGGACTACACAATCTGTGATGAGTATGGAACAATTAAAACGGCAGAAGAATTCAAGCAGGTATTAGACTGGTGCGGGACTTACATCTCCTCATAGTTAGATTGCGCGCAAAAATTCCAGTCTTTTAACCACAAGTTGAATGACAAATGCTGAGGCTTGTGGTATAGTACAGTCAGAAACCAAGAACAACTACTTTACAGAAAGGACGCAGCACCATGAAGACCATTTCTTCCGCTATCTTCTATATGAGCGAATGGCAGGCTATCTTCCAGTGTGAGGAATATAGCTTCAGCGAAGCATGCCAATCTCACGATACGCAGCAGAATTTGATTGGAATGAGTACCTGTTAGACTGGCAGAGCGATTTGCCGGTAACTCCTTTCCTGAATCATTGAAGCCGCTTGTCTTGTGTATAGACAAGCGGCTTTTTCATGCCCATGAGTTCAAATGATTTGGAGAGGAGGTGTCCTTCGAAATGGGGTTCCCGACGATCGACTTAATGCGTACTGGCGCAAATATTGTGCGGCTACGGAAAGCAGCAGGCCTCACCGTGCATGACCTGCAAATGGTGTTCGGCTTCAATTCCCCGCAAGCTATTTACA
>OGKG01000512.1_pt1 | contig 50077 bp, 50 predicted proteins | sample 1572201 | NCBI WGS metagenome assembly OGKG01 (sample SAMEA2582146, study PRJEB24529) | metagenome | biome: Human gut stool | place: China | collected 2011 | reverse complement strand
ATTAAATGTTGTTGCAGTAAAAGCACCTGGATTTGGAGATAAGAGAAAAGCAATGTTAGAAGACATGGCAATTCTAACAGGTGGTGAAGTAATATCACAAGATTTAGGAATGGAATTAAAAGATACACAAATTACACAATTAGGTAGAGCAAAACAAGTAAAAGTACAAAAAGAAAATACAATAATTGTTGATGGTGCAGGAGATAAAGAAAAGATTGCCGAAAGAGTAAGACAAATAAAAGCTCAAATCGAAGAAACAAAGAGTGAATTTGATAAAGAAAACTTACATGAAAGATTAGCAAAGATTGCTGGAGGAGTTGCAGTAATTGGAGTTGGAGCAGCAACAGAAATTGAAATGAAAGATAAAAAATTAAGAATAGAAGATGCATTATCAGCAACAAAAGCAGCAGTTGAAGAAGGAATTGTAGCTGGTGGTGGAACAGCATATGTAAATATTATACCAGCAGTAGAAAAAGTTGCAAAATCACTTGAAGGTGGAGAAAAACTAGGTGCAGAAATAGTATTAAAAGCATTAGAAGAACCAGTTAAACAAATTGCAAGAAATGCAGGATTAGAACCAGCTGTTATATTAGACAATGTAAAGAAATCAGCTATAGGATTTGGATTTGATGCAGATAAAGAACAATATGTAGATATGAAAAAAGCTGGAATAGTTGATCCAACAAAAGTAACAAGAAGTGCATTACAAAATGCAGCATCAGTAGCAGCAATGGTACTTACAACAGAAAGCCTAGTAACAGATGCTCTAGAACCAAAATCATGTGGATGTGGAAACAATCATGAAATGGATAATGGAATGAACGGAATGTATTAATAAAACATTATACAAAAGTGTCGAAAAAAGCAACAAATTTAGTTTTGTTGCTTTTTATATAAAAAAATGACTTGTATGTATACATAACTTGCAAAAAAAGTAAAAATATGGTATAATAGTTCTATCATGATGGCTGTATGCCAAGGAGGTAAATTTCATGATAAAGTACGATGTAATTGCAGGCTTTTATTATGTGGATATGACCGGACTGGTCATGTCTGCAGAAATCTTCGAGCTGAATCAGGTGGCTCACGAATTGAACAGAAATCTGATCAGGCTCAGAGAGCTCAGCGCAAGTTAAAGAACCAACAATATCCCTGGCAAGGGACCCAAGCAGTGCTTGGGCCCTTTTTATATAGTAGGAAAGTTCCCCTTGTAGGAGGACTTTCTGTACTATATAAATATGGTGAGTCTTAGATTTTCTTAAAATTTTCATTTGATAGAAAATCTTAGATTCGCTTTTTTACATAAAAAATCACATAAATTTCATTGACAATTCAAATTATTATCCTTATAATTAGTATGGCAAAAGAATAAAAATGTAATACAATAAACAAATATGGAAAAAATAAAAATGGAGGTAATAAAAAATGGATTTTGAACAATGGAAAGGCTTTGAAAAAGGCGAATGGAAAAGAAAAATCGATGTAAGAAATTTCATTCAAAAGAACTATACACCATATGAAGGAAATGCAACATTTTTAACAGGAACAACAGAAAAAACAAAAAAATTATGGGATGAAGTATTAAAATTATATGAAAAAGAAAGAAATTCAAATGGTTCAGTATTAGATATAGATACAAAAACAATATCAACAGTATCAGCACATGAAGCTGGATATATAGATAAAGACTTAGAAGAAATAGTAGGATTACAAACAGATGCACCATTAAAAAGAGCAATAATGCCATATGGTGGGATCAAAATAGTAGAAAAATCATGTGAAGCTTATGGAAGAGAAGTAGACCCAGAAGTTGATAAAATATTCCATACAGTAAGAAAAACACACAATGATGGAGTATTCAGTGTATATACACCAGATATAAGAGCTGCAAGAAGTGCACACTTAATTACAGGACTTCCAGATGGATATGGAAGAGGAAGAATAATTGGAGATTACAGAAGAGTAGCACTATATGGTGTTGATGAATTAATTAGAGAAAAACAATTAGATTTAGAAGAATTAGATGTAGATGAATTTACAGAAGATGTAATAAGAGAAAGAGAAGAAATCTATGAACAAATAAAAGCATTAAACGAATTAAAAGTAATGGCAGCAAAATATGGATTTGATATATCAAGACCTGCTGGAAATGCAAAAGAAGCAATACAATGGTTATATTTTGGATATTTAGGAGCAATAAAAGACCAAAATGGTGCTGCAATGAGTATTGGTAGAACATCAACATTTTTAGATATATATATAGAAAGAGATTTCAAAAATGGAACATTAACAGAAGAACAAGCACAAGAATTAATGGATCATTTTGTAATGAAATTAAGATTAGTAAGATTCTTAAGAACACCAGAATACAATGAATTATTTAGTGGAGATCCAGTTTGGGTAACAGAAAGTATTGGTGGTATGGGAGTTGATGGAAGAACATTAGTAACAAAGAATTCATTCAGAATTTTACACACACTAGAAAATTTAGGACCTGCACCAGAACCAAATTTAACAGTATTATGGTCAACAAGATTACCAGAAGGATTTAAACGTTATACAGCAAACTTATCAATCAAAACATCTTCAATCCAATATGAAAATGATGATGTAATGAGAACAACATTAGGTGATGATTATGGAATAGCTTGTTGTGTATCACCAATGAAGATAGGAAAACAAATGCAATTCTTTGGTGCAAGAGCAAACTTAGCAAAAACATTATTATATGCAATAAATGGTGGAAAAGACGAAAAATCTGGAAAACAAGTAGCTCCAAGATTTGAACCAATAACATCTGAATATCTAGATTATGATGAAGTTATGGTAAAATTTGATCAAATGATGGATTATGTAGCAAAAATTTATATAAAAGCATTAAATGCAATACACTATATGCATGATAAATATTCTTATGAAGCAATAGAAATGGCTTTACACGATAAAGATGTAATAAGAACAATGGCATGTGGTATAGCAGGACTTTCAGTAGTTGCAGACTCATTATCAGCAATAAAATATGCAAAAGTAAAAGTTATAAGAGATGAAAACGGATTAGCAGTTGACTATGAAATTGAAGGAGATTATCCAAAATTCGGAAATGATGATGACAGAGTTGATCAAATAGCTGTTGATGTTGTAACACAATTTTTAAGAAAATTAAAGAAACATCCTGCATATAGAGGTGCAAAACAAACATTATCAATATTAACAATAACATCAAATGTTGTATATGGAAAAGCAACAGGAAATACACCTGATGGAAGAAGAGCAGGAGCTCCATTTGGACCAGGTGCAAATCCATTACATGGAAGAGATACAAATGGTGCATTGGCTGTAATGAACTCAATTGCAAAATTACCATTTGAAGAATCAGAAGATGGTATTTCATTCACATTTGCAATTACACCTTCAACATTAGGTCAAGATATGTGGACAAAAGAAACAAATCTTGTAAGTATGTTAGATGGATATTTTGCAGAAACAGGACATCATATTAATGTTAATGTATTTGATAGAGCTTTACTTGAAGATGCTATGGAACATCCAGAAAAATATCCTCAACTTACAATTAGAGTCTCAGGATATGCTGTAAACTTTACAAAATTAACAAGAGAACAACAATTAGATGTAATTAACAGAACAATTCATGAAAGAATTTAATAAAAGATAGATATAAAGCTTTAAGAATTTCTATATAATAGTAATTCTTAAAGCTATTTTTTTATGTAGTAGGAAAGTTACAATCGCTAGCATTTTGATATTTCATCGCTTTGCTCAGGAACTCAAATCGGGCGAAAACAAATAATAATCTTATAAAGATTGACGCAATTTACATAATGTGATATACTGATAAATAGTGTAAAAAAGGAGAATTTATATGAATATAGAAATAAATACAGATAATAATCTATTACAGAATAGAACCAAATCAACCAATTGTGATGGGTTATCAGTTTCAAAAAAAATCGATTTATTTGAAAGATATTTGAAAGAAAATTCAAATGAATCAATTCATTCTAATACTATTTTTGAAGGATATAATATAGGAAGAATTCTTATACAACTTAGATATTTAATGAAAAATAATTTGATAAAATATAACTCTGAAGAATTTAAAAGAATGGAAAATTTAGGATTATTAGAAAACACTAAAGAAACAATATATGTAAAAATTAAACGTTTAAAACAGTTTTGCGAAAAGCATCCTTATGCATTTTCCAATATTTATAGATTACGTAAAGCTTTAAATAAGAAAGAAAAAATGGAATTTGAAAAAGTTTTTAAAGATTATACTTATATAAGGGAAAGAAAATCTAGAGGAAAATTGCCCCAAAAATTAGAAGAAGAATTAAATAATAGTCAAATTGGAGGAGTATTTAAAAAAGATGATATTGGAGAACTTTATGAGAAATATGAAATTGGTGATAAAGAAAAAAGACAAATAATAAATGAATTTGGAAATATGGAAAATTTAAAAAAATCTTATAAAAAATATATGATAAAACTTGCTAATGCTAAAAATTATAATGAGATACATAGAATAAAAATTGAAAATAAAGAGTCAGCTATGGAAAACCCAAAAATTCCATTAGTAAGAAATTTCTATTTAGGATCTCAAAGTTTAGAAAAACAGAAAGCTTTATTGAATTTTATCTCATATATGTACGGAGAAAAATATGCTACTAATATAATATTAGGACCAGAAGTTGATGTGATTTTAGAAAAAATCTTAAGAGAAATATTAACAGATAGAGAAAGACATATTGTGGAATTTAAATTTGGATTAAAAAGAGAAGAAGAAATACCCAAAGAAGTAAGGAATATGAAACAACAAAGCATATATCAAATAATGTGTTATCAAGTAGTACGAAAAATGCGTAAAAAAGAAATAAAAGATGTTTTTTTTAATCATCTTTATAAACCATCTGAAGAATTTATTAGAGCATATTTTAGTAAAATGGATGTTTTTGAAAAAGATAGCGAACAGTTATCAGATGAAGATAAACAAGAACTATTAAATATGATAGATGTGGAAAATGAAAATATTGGAGTAATAGATGAAGATACAATAGAAGAAATGGCAATTGAAAACATAAATTTTTCAACACAACTATTATATAAGGCAATGAAATATAATGGGGTAAATACAGTTGGAGATTTATTAGAAAAAGCAAGAAGTAAAAAAGATTTATTAACTATGGCATATATTGGCAATAAAGAAGCAGAAGAAATAATAGAAAAATTATCAGAACTTGGAATTACCATTTATAATGGAGTAAAAACGAGAGAAAAAATAGGACTAGAGATAAAAAGCTTAAACTTATCACATAGATCATATATGGTGTTGGCAAGAAATGAAATACATACAGTTGAACAATTAGTAGAGAGAATAAAAAGTAAGGATGATTTGTTGCAATTAAGATGGATTGGAGAAACAACAGCTAATGAAATAATAGAAAAATTGGCTGAAAATGGAATTACAATTTATAAAGATGAAAATGAAGAAGCAATAAAAATAGCATTATCAAAATTAAGAATACAACAAGAAAAAATGCAAGAATTAGATGCGAATATTCTTTATCTTAAGAAACAAAGAGAAGTAGGAGAACAATTGAAAAATCAATCTAAAGGAGAAGATGATAATGGAAGATAAAAAGCAATTTTTTGAAATATATCAAAAAGTAAAAAAAGAAGAAATGAATATAAAAACTTTAGATTCAAAAACAACATTAAAAATTTTACAGATGCTTAATGAAGAAATTAAAATAAATGATAGAAGAATTGCCCAAAAAACTGAAGAATATGAAAAACTTTTAAAGATACAAAAAAAGACTTCATAACTAATGTTATGAGGCCTTTTTCTTGTATTTTAAGATTAATGATTATTGTCATCATCATAGTAATTAGTTCTTCTATTATTAGAAGAAGCATAATACCAAATTAAAGCAATAATAACAGCAGCTGCAACAGCAATTATAAGCCAAGTCCACATAGTAGAATTCATACCTAAGAAATTAGTTGTGTTTGCATCTGTTGCTGTTCTAGTAGCATTATAACCTGTAGTATTTCTAACAGCTGTATTAGCATCATTACCAATACCAGTCATAATATCATTATTATTAGTATTATTTGTTGTATTAGTATTTGTATTATTGTTGTTATTATTCATATTAGTCATATCATTTATACCATTTGCAACACCTTTTACGGCATCTTCAACAGCATTTTCAGCTCCACCAACAACATCTCTTACACCATTAACAACATCATTGCCAGCATTTTGCATAGTATTTTCGGTAGCAAAACTTAAAGTAACAGAAAAAGAAAATATTATTGCTATAGCCAAACCAATTGCAAGAAACAATTTTTTACTCATAATGTCTAAATTCCTTTCTAAAAATTACAATTAAAGGTTTCAAAACAAAACCTTATTTATAGTATTAATTTATTGAACCAAAATATACTTGAAAAATCTTGCAAAAAAATAAAAAATCATATAAAATTAATCAAAAGGAGCAAACATAATGAAAATTATAAACAATGTAGATGACTTTAAATCATTAAAATCAATAGATTTAGAAGATATAAAAACTACTAAAATTAATGATTTAAAAAGAAAAGATGAAGCTAAAACAAGAATAATGAAATATATTACATATAAAAAAAGAACAGAGCAAGAAGTAAGAAAAAAGTTTAAAAATGAAATAGATGAACAATTACTTGATGAAATAATTGAATATCTAAAAGAAGCTAATTATTTAGATGATTATCAATTTATTCAAAAGCAAGTAAATGAATATATGATGTTAAAAACATTATCATTAAGAGAATTAAAATACAAACTTCTAGAAAAAGGATTAGACAAAAAATTAGTCGAAAAATATATAGAAGATAATAGAGAAGAACTTGAAGAATATGAAAAGAAATGTATAGAAAAAATAAGAAGAAAAAAAGCAGGAAATATGGAAGAAGAAAAAATTAATCAATATTTGTTTAGAAAAGGATATCCAATAAGCAAATATGAATAAATTAATTTTGGACAGAGTTGTAGCTTAAAGGAAGGAAAAACAAATGCAAAATTTAATTACAATGGGAAGAATATATTCTATAAAATTAGAAAATTTTGAAGGACCATTAGATTTATTATGTCACTTAATAGACAAAAATAAAATGGATATTTATGACATAAATATAAGTGAAATAGCAGATCAATATATAGATTATATAAATCAAATGGAAAAAATGAATTTAGATATAACAAGTGAATTTTTAGTTATGTCATCAACATTATTATATTTAAAATCAAAACATTTATTACCAAAAGTAGAAAATGAAGAGGAAGAAATTACAGAAGAAGAACTTATTAGAAGAATAATTGAATATAAAAAATATAAAGAAATAACCAAAAAATTAAAAGAAGCATTTTTAGTAAATTCAAATAGATTATTTAAAATGACAGAAGAAATTGAATTACCAAAACAAAAAATACAAAAAGAATATACTCCAAATATAATACCAGAAGTTTATCAAAAATTGTTGCAAACAAATGCTGAAAAAATAAATGAAAATGCTGCAAATATTGAAAAAATAGCAATAACAGAAACATTTTCTGTTGGAGATAAAGTAAAAGATATGTATAGAGCATTAATAAAATATAAGAAATTTACATTTAATAAATTATTTACATTAAAAAAACATAGTAAAAATGAAGTTGTTACAGCATTTACAGGACTTTTAGAAATGTCACGTAGAAATAAAGTTGTAACAGAACAAGATGAATTATTTGGAGATATAGAGGTAGAAAAGTCAAAATTTCACCCAAAACAAATTGAAGATTAAAAAAGAAAAAATAGGAAAAAATAATATTATAACTTTTAAGAAAAGAGTTGATAATATTGTTTTTTCTTTTTATATTAGTAATATTTACGATTTTGATAATTGCAATACATACAAGTAAAATTGGTATAGATATAAAAAATCTTATAATTGATACAGATGCAGAAGAAAAAATAAATGAAGATGGAAAAATATATGTTTATTTATTATTATTTAATAAAATTAAATTATTTAGAAAAAATGTAAGAAATATACCAATGAAAGATGTGAAATTTGAAACAAGTGATTTTGATATAAAGATTTTTAAAAATAAAGATATAAAAATAAATTATTTCGAATTAATACAAAATATTAATATAGATATAAAAAATATAGATTTGAATGTCAAGATTGGAACAGAAGATGCAGGAATAACTGCAATATTAGTGGGAATTTTGGCTGGAACATTGGGAATGATTATAAAAAAGCCGAAATATCAGATTTTGCCAATTTATGCAAATAGAAATTTATTAAAAATTAATCTAAATGGTATATTTACAATATATTTGATGCATTATATATATAAATTTATAAAAAACAATATAAAGGAAAGGTTTATGGATAAACCCTTAAATAAAAATCTAAATTTTAAAGTAAGGTAAGTGATATTATGGGAGAACATCCTATTGAAAATTTAATGATTACAGCAATGAATAGTATTCAAAACATGGTAGATGTGAATACTATAGTAGGTGAGCCAATTCAATCAATGAATGGAATTACAATTATTCCAATTTCTAAAGTATCTTTTGGATTTGCAGCAGGTGGAAGTGAATTTACAGGTGAAACTATAAAACAATATAGAATGAAAGACAAAGATGAAGAAATTGAATACAAATTACCATTTGGAGGTGGAGCAGGGGCAGGTGTTTCAATAAATCCAGTTGCTTTTTTAGTTGTGCAAGGAGATAATGTAAAATTAATGCCTGTTGACCATCAATCTTGTATTGATAGACTTATAGATTATGTTCCAGATTTAATGCAGAAAATTAATGAAATGTTTAATAAATCTATTTGCCAAAAAGATGAAAGAACAAAAAGAATTTTAGAAGATATAAAAAAGAAGAATTGTAAAAAATCGGATTGTAATAAGAATCAAGAGGAAAAAGGTGAAGAAGTGAAAAAACAAGATGAAAAAATTGCTCGAAATGAAGCTGATTCTCAAAAAGAAAATAAGATGAATATTGAAATAATTGAATCAGATGGAGAAGTTTTTGGAGAAGAATAAAGAGATAAACATGTCAATTTTTTTATTGATATGTTTATTTTTTTTATTGACAAAAAAATTAATTAATGCTTTAATAAAATTATTAAAGTATATATACAAAGGAGAATATAAGATGGGTTGGGAGACAAGTCATAGAAAAAGAAATATAGATCAAGTAGATTTAGAAGGAATAGATAGAGATAGAAGAAGAATTTTAAGTGGATATGGAACTTCTCAAAACGGTTATAGTAAAGAAACACAAGAAGAAGATTTAACATCTGTTAGAGACATTTTAGGGGAAATGCCAGAAGATATGGATGATGATATTATGAAAGCGATAGAAACAATCGACGAAGAAGTAACACCACAAGAAAGAAGAGATATGCTGGAAACAACAAAAGATGTTAGAGAAATGTCAGAAGAAGAATTAGATTATGATTTTAATGCTGATTTAGAAGAAGTAATGAGACACTAACTTGCATAAAAGTGTTAAAAAATATATACAAAGGAGAATATAAGATGGGGTGGGAAACGAGTCATAGAAGAAAAGATATAGATCAGAGAGATTTAGAGGGAATAGATAAAAGCAGAAGAAGAATTTTAAGTGGATATGGAACTTCTTCAAAAGGCTATAGTAAAAGAGTTGAAGAATTATTTAAGGATATACCAGATGATGCAATGGTTTCAGTTAGAGATATTTTTGGGGAAATGCCAGATATTGATGATGATGATATTTTGATGGCAGTAGAACAAATTGATAAAGAAGTAACACCACAAGAAAGAATAGATATGCTGGAAACAACAAAAGAGGTTAGAGAAATGTCAGAAGAAGAATTAGGTCAATATTATGCAGATCAAGCCGATAAAGAGTTTAATGATAGGTTGGATGCTGTAATGCACCATTAAATATATAGGAGGAAAAAATGATGACAACAAATGAAAAGAAAAAAATAAATGAATATAGAAAAGCTTTAGCAGAACTTGACGAGATATTTGACAAATTTGAAAAAGAAATAAAAAATAAAGTACCAGAAAGTTTTAGAAAATTTGTAAAAGATAAAAAAGACAAAAATTATAAATTTGAATATGATGATTCTAAAGAACTAAAAGATCAAAATATATTAAGAGAAACTAAAGTTTTATTATCAATAATATATAGAAGCTATTTTTGTAGTGAAGAAGAAAAAAAGAGATTAGAATTAGAAGACGAAAAAAAATTAAAAAGAATTGAAGATGAAATAAGAGAAAAATATAATCCAGATAATCTTTTTAAGAAAAAAGAAAATATCCAAGAAGAAAATAAAGAAGAATTACAACTTGTCGAAGTAAAAGAAAGTATATTTAAAAAAATTATTAATAAAATAAAAGAAATATTTGTTAGATAGAAAACAAATTCATATATAAATAATAAAGAGATAGTTTTATAACTATCTCTTTTCAACAATCATAGGTCCTATATTTGTAACAGTTCCAGCTCCTAAAGTAAGAACAATATCATCTTTTTTTACATTTTCTTTTAGATAAGAAGCACATTCTTCAAGAGAAGGAAGATATATAGCATTTTTTCCTAATTCAATTATTTTATTAACTAAATCTTTTGAAGAAATATTATAAGTATTAGTTTCTCTTGCTGCATAAATATCTGTAACAATAATATTATCAAATTCAAGTAAAGCATTTGCGAAATCATCTAAAAGATTAAATGTTCTACTATATGTATGTGGTTGGAATACAACCCAAGATTTATTATATTTTTTGTTTTTTAAAGCTTTTGCAGTAGCTTTAACTTCTGTTGGATGATGACCATAATCATCATAAACTCTAGCACCATTTAACATACCTTTAAATTCAAATCTTCTATCAGCACCTTTAAATTTATGAATAGCATTTTTTATATCAGCTTTTGAAATTCCATAAGTATCACATAAAGCAATACAAGCTAAAGCATTTAAAATATTATGTTTTCCTGGAATAGAAAGTGAAATATGTTCATAAAATTCATTATATTTATAAACATCAAATTCAGCCATTCCTTCATCATCAAATTTAATATTTTTCGCTTGAAAATCAACATCATCATTTTCGATACCATATTTAATTGCTTGAGCTTTTGAATAAACAGGTAGGTCTAAACAATTATTATCATCAGCATTTATTATTAAATGTCCATCTTCAGGTAGTAATTTTACATATTTTATAAAAGCATTCTTTATATTTTCTAAATTTTTATAATAATCTAGATGATCATTATCAATGTTTAAAATTATTTCAGATTTTGGACTAAATTTTAAAAAACTCTCAACATATTCACAAGCTTCTATTATAAAATTTTCACTATTTCCAACTCTATAATTTCCATCAAGTTCTTTTATTATTGCACCAACTTGTATACTTGGATCTCTTAATGCTTCTAAGAAACATAAAGAAACAAGTGATGTTGTAGTTGTTTTTCCATGTGTTCCTGAAATTGCAATAGTATTTTTATAACATCTTGTAAGTTCACCTAAAAAATCAGATCTTTCTATAGTAGGAATTCCAAGTTCTTTTGCATGTACAAGTTCTGGATTGTCTTGATGAATTGCAGCTGTATAAACAACACAATCAGCTCCAATTACATTTTTTGCATCATGACCAACAAATACTTTAATTCCTGCATTTTCTAAAGTATGTAAAATTTCTGAATCAACATTATTGCTTCCAGAAACAGAAAACCCCCAATTGGCAAGGATTTCAGCAATTCCACTCATGCTAATTCCACCAATTCCTATCATATGTATTTTTTGATATTTTTTAATATTTTCAATATTTGGCATTATAAAATCTCTCCTTGTATTTTCAAAATATATGTCTAAATTATTAGTTCACATTATATACTTATATAATGCAAATTTCAAGTTTTTTGAGACAATAAATCTAAAAAAAAATAAAATAAAAAAATTTTTTGAAAAAAAAGAGGGAAAAAAGAAAATATTGGAGAATAATAGACTAGTACATAAGATATAAAACTTATTAGTACAAAAAATTTAACAGTGGAGGTGCACACAATGCAAATAACAGACGTACGTTTAAGAAAAGTAAATTCAGAGAACAGAATGAAAGCTGTTGCTTCTGTAACATTCGATAATGAATTTGTTATCCATGATATCAAAGTTATCGAAAGTCAAGATGGATTATTCATTGCTATGCCAAGCAGAAAAACTCCAAACGGAGAATTCAAAGACATAGCTCATCCAATCAATGCTGAGACAAGAGAAAAAATTCAAAAAGCTATTTTAGAAGCTTATAACGCTCCTGAAACAGAAGAATCAGCAGAATAATATATAAATATTATTAAAGCCCCTAAGGGGCTTTCTTTTATATTATATCTATATAATTTGTTTTTTTATAGAATCAACAATAATACCACAAATGACAAATTGTGTAGCAAAAGTAAAACTAGACTTAATTAAAACTTCACCAATATGATAAAATAAGTTAATTCCAAGTAATATGTAAGAAATTAATATTGCAGATGCAATAATTGCGAGAAAAGTTGAAAACAATATACCATATTTTATAATTTTATAAGTATCTTTATCTAAATTTTTTAACCCTGTAATAATTTTATTCATAATAAATTCCAGTCCTTTCTGTCTTAAAATAAAGGCAAAATAAAATTAGTTCTTATAATTAATAATAACATCAAAATTTGTCGAAATCAAAGGAAATAAATTACAAACATTTTTTCGAAAATATATTGACTAATAAAAACAAAAAATATATAATTCAAAAAGAAAAAATAAGATAGGAATGATGGAAAAATGGCAAAAGCAAAAACAATATTTGTATGTAGTGAATGTGGAAATGAATCACCAAAATGGTTAGGAAAATGTCCAGCATGTAATAGTTGGAATACATTTTATGAACAAAAAATAGAGAAATACACAGAAGAAAACAAAATAGAAAAAAAGATAAATAATACCCCAAAACCATTAAACACATATATAGGACAAGAATCAAATAGAACCTCAACAGGATATTCAGAATTAGATAGAGTTCTAGGAGGTGGATTAGTAAAAGGCTCATTGATATTATTAGGAGGAGAACCTGGGATAGGAAAATCAACATTAATATTACAATTATGTGAAAAAGTACAAGGAGAAGGAAAAGTATTATATGTATCTGGAGAAGAATCAGCAGAACAAATAAAATTAAGAGCAGATAGATTAGATGTAAAAAGTGAAGAATTAATGTTTTTAGGAGAAACAGATATAGATATAGTAAAAGAAGCAATATCAGAAATGCAACCAAAACTAGTAATAATAGACTCAATACAAACAATGTATTCAGACGAAATAACTGCAGCAGCAGGAAGTGTAAGTCAAGTAAGAGAAATAACAGCACAAATAATGAGAGTATGTAAAGCACAACAAATAACAACAATAATAATAGGACATGTAACAAAAGAAGGAAACATAGCAGGTCCAAGAGTTTTGGAACATATGGTAGATACGGTACTTTATTTAGAAGGAGAAAGATATAATACATATAGAATATTAAGAGCTGTAAAAAACAGATTTGGATCAACAAATGAAATAGGAATGTTTGAAATGAGACAAGAAGGAATGTGTGAAGTAACAAATCCATCAGACATTTTAATAACAGAAAGAGAAGACAATCCATCTGGCTCATGTATTATAGCAAGCATAGAAGGAACGAGACCAATACTAGTAGAAATGCAAGCATTAACATCACAATCAGTATTTGGAATACCAAAAAGAACTGCAAATGGATTTGATTATAACAGATTAGCAGTATTAATTGCAGTTCTAGAAAAAAGAGCAGGATTAGCATTGGGAGGGCAAGATATTTATTTAAATATAGCAGGTGGAATGAAATTAAATGAACCAGCAGTCGATTTAGGAATAATAGCAACAGTTGCATCTGCATATAAAAATATACCAATTCCGCAAAGTACAGTTGTTATGGGAGAAGTAGGTTTGACAGGAGAAGTAAGAAGAATTAATTTAATTGAAAAAAGATTAAAAGAAGCAGAAAAATTGGGCTTTAAAACATGTATAATTCCAGAAAATAACAAAAAAAGCTTGAAAGATGAATATAAATTAGATATAATAGGTGTGAAAAATATTGGAGAAGCACTAAGAAAATTAGGAATAAAATAAAAACAAAAGATTAGAAAAAAATAGGCTTTATAGTAGAGAGGAAGGTTTTTCAATGAAGGCAATAAAAGAAGATCCAATTGCAGAAATTTTAAAGAAAATAGCACCAGGAACACCTATAAGAGAAGGACTAGACAATATATTAAAAGCAAGAACAGGAGCATTATTATTAATAACAGATAAGCAAGAAGTAATTGATGAAATTGTTGATGGTGGATTTAATATAAATGAAGATTATACATCATCAAAATTATATGAATTAGCAAAAATGGATGGTGCAATAATATTAAGTGGAGATATGAAAAAAATATTATTTGCAAATGCACAATTAATACCATCATATCAAATACCAACAGTTGAAACAGGAACGAGACACAGAACTGCAGAAAGAACAGCAAAACAAACAGGAGAATTAGTTATAAGTATATCTCAAAGAAGAAATATAATAACAATTTTTAAAGACAACTATAGATATATATTGGAAGATACAGATGTGGTATTAAACAAAGCAAATCAAGCAATTCAAACATTAGAAAAATACAGAAAAGTATATGATAGTAAATTAAGTATATTAAATGAATATGAATTTAATGATATTGTAACATTAGATAATGTAATATCTGTAATTCAAAGAGCAGAAATGGTAAAGAGAATTGTAGAAGAAATAAAAAAGAAAATATATGAATTAGGAGAAGATGGAAGACTTGTAAGTATGCAATTAGAGGAACTAATTGGGGGATTAGAAAAAGAAGAAATGCAATTAGTTAAAGATTATTTAGTTGCAGAATCGACATCAGAAGAAATAATAGAACATTTAGAAAATTTAGGACATGAAGAATTAATGAAACAAAGTACAATAGCCAAATTGCTTGGATATGAAAGTTTTGAAAATTATGAAGATTTAGCAGTATATCCAAAAGGATATAGAATATTAAACAAAGTCCCAAGAATGCCAAGTTCAATTGTTGATAATTTAGTAAAATCATTTAAATCATTTCAACATATATTGGTTGCAGATATAAATGATTTAGATAAAGTAGATGGAATTGGAGAAGTAAGAGCAGAAGCAATAAAGCAATATTTAAGAAAAATGCAAGAACAATTTGCTTTTGATAATTTAGTTTAGAATAAAAAATGTGAAATGTTTTTGAAAAATGTTGCAATTTAAAAAAATAAAATGTATAATTAGCTTCGTAAAATACAAAAGGAAGGATTATAAAAATGAAAAAATTAACAAACATTTTAACAATAATAGCATTAATTGTTATTGTAGTATTAATAGGAACAATATCATTTGGATATTACAAAAAAGTAACAATGGAAGTAAAAAATCCAATAGTAACAATGGAAGTAAAAGACTTTGGAACAATAAAATTAGAATTATATCCAGAAATGGCTCCAGATACAGTTGCTAATTTTATAGCATTAGCAAATCATGGATTTTATGATGGATTAAAATTCCATAGAGTTGTAAAAGGATTTATGATTCAAGGTGGAGATAGCAATGGAGATGGTACAGGTTCTCCAGAATTAAGTGATATAGGATTAGCAGAAGCTGGAACAGATTCAGATAAAAAATATTGTATAACAGGTGAATTCCTTGCAAACGGATATGAAAACAAAATAAAAAATACTGATGGTGTAATTTCAATGGCAAGAGCAGATTATACATCATATTCATCACAATTAACAACAGAAAGTTATAATTCAGCAGGTTCACAATTCTTTATAAATACAGCATCAAATACATCATTAGATGGAAGCTATGCCACATTTGGAAAAGTAATAGAAGGATTAGATGTAGTGCATGCAATTGAAAATGTTGAAGTAAAAGCATCATCAAAATCAACAAATTCAGACTCCGATTCAGGTTCAAATACAGAAGTAAGTACACCAGTAAATGATGTAATAATATCAAATGTTACAGTTGAAACATATGGAGTTGATTATGGAAAACCAAAAACATTAGATGTATGGGATTATTATGATTGGGTATATAAGACATATGGAATAAATTTAAAATCATATAATTCAGGAAAATAAAAAAAAGATTTATAGTAGATGAAAATAAAATTCATTACTATAAATCTTTTTTCTATTTTTTTTCAATCTTTTTTTCACTAGGAACAATAATATCTTTTTTAGTATTTTTTTTCTTTGGAATTACATCTTTAATATGATTATAAACAGGTGAAATATCTAAAGTAGATCCATCACCATCAACTATTTTTATTTTTTTATTTTCTTCTGACATAATATATCCTTTCATATTACAATTTACTTATTTGTTTTTTATCTTACCATAAAAAAATAAATAAAGCAAGAAAAATTTAAAAATGATATATACATAAAATACTAATTTATTCTTGCAATTTCAGGTATAATATAGTAAAATAGTACCATATGAAAGAGAGGAAATGCAAATGGCAGATAATCAAAATGAAAATAATAATTATGAACAAATAATTGAAGCAATACTATTTGCAGCAGGGCGAGTTGTAGCAGAACAAGAATTAATGATAGCATTAGAAATGAGCCAAGAAAAAATAGAAAATATAATAAATAAAATGCAAATAAGATATGAGAAAAGTGGAATACAAATTATAAAAGTAGAAAAAGGTTATCAAATGTGTAGTAACCCTAAATATTATGAATATATATATCCAATAATAGATAAAAGAACGAAACCAAATTTATCAAATGCAGCATTGGAAACATTAGCAATAATAGCATATAATCCAAGAGCTACAAGACCAGAAATTGAAGCAATAAGAGGTGTAAACTCAGATGGGACAATTTATAAGTTATTAGAATATGGATTAATAGAAGAAGCTGGAAAAGCAGATTTACCAGGAAGACCAACAACATATAAAACAACACAAGAATTTTTAAAAATGTTCGGCTATACAGATTTAAATAAATTACCAGAACTTCCAAGATATAAATTAGACTCAAACAGACAAATTGTAATAGATGACTTAATTGAGACTGAGGTTCCAATGCCGAGTGAAAGAGAAAAAGTGAAAGAAAATCAAGAATAAAAAGGAGAAAATATTAATGGAAGATAATAAAAACTTTGTAAAAGAAATAACAAATATAGATGAAAACTTTGCTCAATGGTATACAGACATAGTATTAAAAGCAGAACTTGCAGATTATACAGATACAAAAGGTTGTATAGCAATAAGACCATATGGATATGCGATTTGGGAAAATATCCAAAATTATGCAGATAGAAAATTTAAAGAAACAGGAGTAAAAAATACATATTTTCCAGTATTAATACCAGAAAGTTTATTACAAAAAGAAAAAGACCATGTAGAAGGATTTGCACCAGAAGTTGCTTGGGTAACAGAAGCAGGAGGAGAAAAATTAGACGAAAAATTATGTGTAAGACCAACATCAGAAACAATATTTACAACAATGTATTCAAAATGGTTAAAATCATGGAGAGACTTACCATTTGTATATAATCAATGGTGTAGTGTATTAAGATGGGAAAAAGAAACAAGACCATTTTTGCGCTCAAGAGAATTTTTGTGGCAGGAAGGACATACAATACATGAAACAGCAAAAGAAGCACAAGAAAGAACATTACAAATGTTAAATATATATGCAGATATAGCTGAAAATCTTTTAGCAATACCAGTTATAAAAGGAATAAAAACAGAATCAGAAAAATTTGCTGGAGCTGACGAAACATATACAATAGAAGCAATGACATATGATGGAAAGGCATTACAATCAGGGACATCACATTATTTTGGACAAAATTTCACAAAACCATTTAATGTAGTATTTCAAAATAGAGAAGGAAAACAAGAATATGCATATCAAACATCTTGGGGAATATCAACAAGACTTATAGGAGCATTAATAATGGCACATGGTGATAATAGAGGACTAAAATTACCACCAAGAGTAGCACCAATACAAGTGGTTTTAGTACCAGTAGCAATGCATAAAGAAGGAGTAAAAGAAAAAGCTCAAGAAATATTTGAAGAGTTAAAAAATAAATATAGAATTGAATTAGATGACAGAGAAAAAGTATCACCAGGGTATAAATTTAATGATTGGGAAATGAGAGGAGTTCCATTAAGAATAGAAATGGGACCAAGAGACATAGAAAATGGAATTTGTATTTTAGTTAGAAGAGATACAAATGAAAAAATAGAAGTAAAATTAGATGAATTATCTTCAAAAATAGGCGAAATACTAGAACTAATTCAACAAAATATGTTTGATACATGTAAAAAAAGAATGGAAGCAAAAACAACTATTGCACATAATTTAGAAGAATTTCAATCAAATATGAACAAAGAACAAGGTTTTATAAAAGCAATGTGGTGTGGAAATGAAGAATGTGAGGCAAAAATAAAAGAATTAACAGCAGCAAAATCAAGATGTATGCCATTTGAACAAGAACATATTGGAGATACATGTGTATGTTGTGGAAAACCAGCAACAAAAATGGTTATATGGGGTAGACAATATTAATATAATAATTCACTAAAAATAGTTGTAAAAAAAAATAAAAATTGATATACTAATAGAGAAAGGATATAAAATATATCTAAAAAAACAAGAAAGGAATGTTGAGAATATGGAAGAAAACAATGTTGAAAATGAAGAAGTAAAAGAAATTGAAGAAGGAAATAATGGCATAAAAATAGCAAATGACGTAATATCAGTAATTGCTGGTGTGGCAGTATCAGAAGTACCAGGAGTTGCAAGCATGGCAGGAGGATTTGCAGGAGGAATTACAGAAGTATTAAGTGGAAAGAAAAACCTTAGCAAAGGAATAAAAGTTGATGCTGATGAAAAAGAAGTAAGAATAGATGTAAACATCATTGTGGAATATGGTTCAAGAATTCCAGATGTAGCTTATGAAATACAAACAAGAGTAAAAAAATCAGTTGAAAACATGACAGGATTAAAAGTTTCAGAAGTTAATGTACATGTACAAGGAGTAAAGACAGAAAAAGAAGTTGAAGAAAAAGAAGAAAATGAAGAAGTAATAGAAGAACAACAATAAAGTAAAAAAGGCATGAATAAAAAAATATCAAATTAATTTAATCATGCCTTTTTCATTTAAGATAAAAGAGAAAATAGTTGTAAAAACTATTTTGAGGAAGGAATGTGAAGAAAAATGAAATTTTTAGAAAAATTTGCACTAACAGTGTATTCATACATAGTATTAGTTTTAGCAGTAATAATGTGTTTGTTAGTTTTTAATTGGATTGATATTGGAACAGTAACAAAAACAGTAACAACAATTGCACAAGGAGATATTTCATCAAAAATAACATTAGTAATAAGTGCAATATTTATATTATTATCAATAAAATGTATATTCTTTGATTCAGATACAGAAGAAAAAATAAAAGAATCACAAGGAATATTATTAAAAAATGAAAATGGACAACTTTTAATAACAAAAGAAACATTAGATAATATGATAAAATCAGTAGTTTATAAATTTGACAATATTGAAAATTGTACACCTAGAATATCAATAGATGAACAAAATGAAATATCAATAACATTACAAGTTGTACTAAAAGATGATGTTATAATAAAAGATTTGGCAAATAGATTACAAACAAAAGTAAAAGAAGAAATGAAAAAAACATCAGATTTAGATATAAAAAATGTAAATATAAAAATTATAAATATGAGTAAAAAACAAGAAGAAACAAAAGAATAAGCAATAACAAATAAAAATGGAGGTATAACATGGAAGGATTTAAAAACTTTTGGAACCAATATAAAGGGGCAATTATAGGAATAGTTGTTGCTATATTAATACTTTGTACAAAATTATATGACCTAATAATAGGCTGTGTTGTAATAATATTAGGAGCAATGGTTGGAAGTTATGTACAAAAAAATAAAGACATTGTAAAAGAAAAATTAAAAAACTTTATAGATAGACTTTAAAATATAAAAATTTAGAAGGGAGAATGCTAGAAGAAAAGTCTAGCATTAAAATTATGAAAAGATCAGCAATTAGAGAAGCAGCATTTAAACTAATATATAGTTTTGAAATTCAGGAACCAGAAAATTTAGAAGAACAAATTGATTTATATTTAGAATGTGAAGAAATAACAGATAAAGAAGCAAAAGAATATATTATAGACGCAATTAATGGAATAAAACAACATACAGATGAAATAAATAATTTAATAAAAAAGAATCTAAAAGCTGATTGGACACTAGAAAGAATTTCAAAAGTAGATTTTAGTATATTAAAGCTTGCTATTTATGAAATAAAATATAAAGAATTACCATATAAAGTTGCAATAAATGAAGCATTAGAGATTTCCAAAAAATATGGAGAAGAAACATCAAGAAACTTTATAAATGGAATACTTGCAAGTGTTGTTAAGGAGCAAATTGCCGAATAAGGGTAAGGAGATAACAAATGAAATATAATGCAGTAACGGTAACACAATTAAATAAATATTTAAAAGATAGATTTGATGAAGATGAGAACTTAAATGCAATACTAGTAAAAGGAGAAATATCAAATTTTAAAAATCATTATACAGGACATTTATATTTTACTTTAAAAGATGAGAACTCCTTAATAAAATGTATAATGTTTAAAAGTTATGCAGAAAAATTAACATTTAAACCTAAAGATGGAATGAAAGTTATGGTATTTGGAACTGTATCTGTATTTGAAAGAGATGGAGTATATCAAATATATGCAAAATCAATGATGGAAGATGGTATAGGAGATTTGCATGAACAATTTGAACAATTAAAGGCTAAGCTTGAAAAAGAAGGCCTTTTTGAGCAATCTCATAAAAAGATAATACCATTATATCCAAATGTAATAGGAGTTTTAACATCTCAAACAGGAGCTGTTATAAGAGATATAATAAATGTTTCAACAAGAAGAAATCCAAATGTATATATAAGACTATTACCAGTGCCAGTACAAGGTCCTGGTGCTGCAGAACAAATAGCTGATAAAATTAGAATAATGAATGAAAAAAAATTAGCAGATGTTTTAATAATTGGAAGAGGAGGAGGATCATTAGAAGATTTATGGCCATTTAATGAAGAAATTGTGGCAAGAGCAATTTATGATTCTGAAATTCCAATAATCTCAGCAGTAGGACATGAAACTGATTTTACAATAGCAGACTTTGTTGCAGATTTGAGAGCACCAACCCCATCTGCTGCAGCAGAATTAGCAGTACCAGATATTTTTGAAGTTAAGCAAAAAATTATAAATTATCAAGATAGAAGCAAATTAGCATTAAAGAAAAAAATAGAAATCATGAAATTAAGATTTGAGAAAATAATGAAATCCAGAATATTTACAGATCCAATGAGAAAAGTTATGGACAATTCTATAATATTAGATGATTATATGAAAAGATTAGAAAATGCGATGAAAGAAATAAAAACAGAAAAGAAGAATAAATATACAGAATTAGTAACAAAATTAGATTCTATAAGTCCATTAAAAACATTAATTAGAGGATATAGTTTAACAGAAAAAGATGGAAAAATTATAAAGAGAGCTACTCAAATAGATAAAGGTGATATAATTACAATAAAGTTTTCTGATGGAGAAAAAAATGCGGAAATTTTATAAAAAAGCTTACTAAAAAGATATATAGAGAAAGGAAAAAAGAAAATGGAAACAAGAGAAAAACAAAATTTATTAACTATGATAATAATTGTTGCATTTTTAGCAATTGCATTAATTGTTGGTTTTATAATATATCCAGAAATAATAGAAAACAACAAATCAAATTCATTAAATAGTCAAAGTACAAAACAAACAGAAAATACAAACATAACTACAAATTCAACTCAAACTACTAGTACAACAAATACAGAAACAACTAAGACAGAAAGTACTAGTACAGCTTCAACAAATGGATATGTAGGAGAAGAAGAAAAAGAAAGTGATGCAAGTCAAACAACTAGTACATCACAAACAAAAGAAGAAAAAGCAATAGAACTTGCCAAAAAAGAATGGGGAGAAAATGATTCAAATGTTACATATAATGTAGAACAAAAAGAAGGAAATGTTTATTATATTGCTGTAAGATTAAATGATCAAGTTCAAAAATGGTATGAAGTAAATACTGAAAAATGGACAATACAAGAATATTAATTCATAATATTAGAATAATATTTTTGAGAAAATTCGTAAATATTATGATATTTTGAAAAAAGGCAAGGAGATGAGGAGCAAGAACATGAAAGTTTATGATTTAGCAAATGAATTAGCAGAAGAAATAAAGAAGTCAGAAGAATATGTAACATATAAAACTGCAAAAGAAGCTATTAACTTAAATTATGAATTAAAGAAAAAAATCGATGAATTTGAAAATGCAAGATATGAAACTCAAATAGTAGCATTACAAACAGGAAAAGATGATGAACAAAAAATGAAACATGTTCAAGAATTATATGGAGAACTTATCCAAAATGAAGAAGCAAGTAAATATTTTGATGCTGAAATAAGATTTAATGTATTAATAGCAGATGTAAATAAAATAATAGGAAATGTAGTCCAAGAACTATTAAAATAAGAATTGAATTTATAATGTAATTAGGAAATTTTAATTATAAAAGAAAGGTAATAATTAAAAATGATACTAATTATGATAAGTGCACTTATTTCAAGTGTAGTAATGATAATCTTAATGCCAATTAACATTAAGAAATTAAATACAATTGCAACAGATAAAGAATTGAATAAAATTTCAGAAAAATATCCAGAAAATATACAAATTTGCAAAGAAATATTGAAAAAAATAGAAAATAAAAAAACACAAATAGAAGAAAATATTGAATCAGATTCAACATTATATATTGCACTCCAAGATAAAATATATTTAGGAAATATGCATGGAAGTTTTACAAGGCTTCAAACAATTGCACATGAATGTCTACATTCAATACAAGACAGAAAAGTCTTGATTTTTAATTTTGTTTTTTCAAATATATACATATTATATTTCATAATAACAAGTATATTAATAATCATAAAAAAATTACCAAATGAATTATTTTTTTCAAATATATTATTAATAATAAGTATGTTATATTATGCTATTAGAATGTTTTTAGAAAATGATGCAATGATAAAATCAGAATATTTAGCAAAAGAATATTTGAAAGAAAAAAAGATACTTGATGAAGAAGAATTGAAAAAAATAGGTAAAGGATTAGAAGAATTAAATAAAGGAGCTATAATAGCTACAAATTCAAGTTTATTTATAAAAATTATGTTAAAAGTTGCAGTTTTTAATTTATTAGCATTGATTTTCTAGGAAATATATGTTAAAATGTTCTAGTATTATAAATATGAATAATTAAACCGTTAGGAGGAATACTAAATGCAAGTAGTAAAAATAATATTAGTTGTAGTAGATTTAATAATTTGTTTAGCATTAACAATATTAGCCATGGTACAATCAAAAGATGATGCAGGGTTATCATCAACAATAACAGGTTCATCTATAAATAACTTTTTTGAGAAAAATAAAGGCAGAACAAAAGAAGGAATGCAAAAAAAATGGACTATTATATTAGGAATATCATTTGTAATAGTTACAATAGCACTTTCTATAATTTACATAGCATAAATTAACAAAAGCGGTTCAGTAGAACTGCTTTCTTTTATATATTAAATCATAATTTAGGAGGAAAAATGAGCAAAGAAGAAATAATTGGAACATATAGGAAAAATCAAAAAGGATTTGGATTTGTAAAAATAGAAGATCAAGAAGATGAAATATATATATCAAGAGAAAATTCAAAAAATGCTTTAAATGGAGATACTGTAGCAATTAAAATAATAGCAGAAAAAGAAGGAGATAAAAAGCAAGAAGGTAAAATAGTAAAAATAGTAAGACATGAAAAAGATACAGTAGTTGGAACTTTTCAAAAAAGTAGAAATTTTGCATTTGTTGTTCCAGATGACAAGAATTTTGGAACAGATATATTTATATCAAAAGCTAATTGGGGAAAAGCCAGAGATAAGAAAAAAGTATTAGTACAAATTTTAAAATATCCAGAAAAAGGAAAAAATGCAGAAGGAAAAGTTATTGAAGTATTAGGCGGAATTAATGAAGCAGGTGTTGACATGTTATCATTAATAAAACAATATGAACTTCCATATAAATTTCCAGATGAGGTTGTTGCAGAAGCAAAAGCCTATGGAGATAAAATTGATCCATCAGATTTGCCAAGAAGAAGAGATTTGCGTAATGACATAATATTTACAATTGATGGTGAAGATGCTAAAGATTTAGATGATGCAATACATGTAGAAAAATTGGAAAATGGCAATTATAAATTAGATGTTCATATTGCAGATGTAAGTCATTATGTAAGAGAAAAAACAGAACTTGATAAAGAAGCATATTTAAGAGGAACAAGTATTTATATGTTAGGAAGAGTAATACCAATGCTTCCAAGAGAATTATCAAATGGAATATGTAGTTTAAATGCAGGTGAAGATAGATATACATTATCATGTTCAATGGAAATAACACCAAAAGCTAAAATAGTATCATCAGATATATATAAAGGTGTAATACGTGTAACAGAAAGAATGTGTTATACAGATGTACAAAAAATATTAGATAGATCTGATGAAACAGTCTTAAAAAGATATGAAAAATATATTTCATATTTTGATTTAATGGCAGAATTAGCAAATATATTAAAAGCAAAAAGAAAAGAAAATGGATATTTGAATCTTGAAATTCCAGAAAGTAAAATAATACTTGATGAAAATGGTGTTGCAATAGATGTAAAAAAATATGAAACATATTTTGCAAATGAAATAATTGAACAATTTATGCTAATTGCAAATGAAACAGTTGCTGAAAAATTTTATTGGTTACAAGCACCATTTATATATAGAAACCATGAAGCACCAGATGTTGATAAAGTAAAAGAATTAAATAAATCATTATATAATTTTGGATATAAAATAAAAATTTCAAAAGAAGAAATTATTTATCCAAATGAATTTGCAAAAATTCTTGAAGATGTAAAAGGTAAAGACGAAGAAAAAGTAGTATCAAATATAATATTAAGAACTTTGAGAGTTGCAAAATATGAAGCAGAAAATAAAGGACATTTTGGAATTGCAAGTAAATATTATTGCCATTTTACATCACCAATAAGAAGATATCCTGATTTATTCATACACAGAATAATATCAAAATATTTAGATAATGATTATTTAGTAAATGATTTTTGGATTAAGAAATATGAAAAAAGAGCAGAAAAGAGAGCGGAAAATTGTTCAGAAAGAGAAAGAGTTGCAACAAAAGTAGAAAGAGAAGCAGAAGATATTAAGAAAGCAGAATTCATGGAAAGTAAAATTGGTGAAGAATATGAAGGAATTGTATCATCTGTTACTAATTTTGGAATATTTGTTGAACTTGACAATACTGTTGAAGGTCTAATTCGTTACGAAAAATTAGGTGATGAATATTTTATTTATAATGAAGAAAAAAGACAAGCTATTGGTGAACATACTGGAAAGGTTTATCAAATTGGAGATAAGGTTAAAATTAGAGTTGCTAATGCTAGTAAGTTAATGAGACAAATTGATTTTGAGATATGTGAAGAAAAGGCGGAATAAAAATATTCCGTCTTTAATTTTCTAAATCCATTCACCATATTTCTTAATATAAATCTTTTTAGCAATAACTGCAACAAAACAATACAATATTGGAACACCAATAATAACTAAGAAATCTTTAGCAGCAAGAGCAGTAAGACCAATTGCACGACCTATAAAAGTAAAAGGTATAATCATAGCAATAATACAAATTGAAATTGATGAAAAGTAAACTGCTTTTGAAGCATGACTCTCTTTAAAAGGAATCTTAGCAGTTCTAATAACATGCATTCCAACAAGGTTTGAAACAATACTATAAATAAACCAAATAGTTTGAAAAATTGCAGGTTCATGAATATCATAAGTAAACCAAACTAAAGCAAAAACTATTAAATCAAAACATGAACTAAGTGGTCCCATAAATAGCATAAAATTTTTTAGACTTTTTACATCAAACTTTTTAGGTTTTTTCAAATATTCTTCATCAACATTATCTAAAGGTAAAGTCAATTGACCGAAATCATATAATAAACCCTCAACTAAAAGTTGAATTGGTGTTTCTGGTAAAAATGGAAGAATAACACTTGCAATAATTACAGACATAACTTCACCAAAATTAAAGCTTGCAGCAAGTTTTATATATTTCATTAGATTTGCATAAGTATGACGACCTTCTTTTACACCATCAAGTAAAACATGTAAATCTTTTTCAAGTAAAATAATATCTGCAGATTCTTTTGCAATATCAACAGCTGTATCAACAGAAATACCAACATCAGAATTTATAAGTGAAGGACTATCATTTATACCATCACCCATATATCCAACAACATTTCCACTATCTCTTAAAAGCCTTATAATACGAGCTTTTTGAATAGGAGAAAGTTTTGCAAAAATATTTGTCTTTTTCAATAATCTTTTTACAGCAATATCTTGTAATTTATCAATTTGACTTCCAATAACAATTTGTGGTGATTTAATACCAACTTTATCACAAATACATTTTGTAACTTCAACATTATCACCAGTTAAAACAATAACTCTAATTCCATTTTTATTAAGTTTTTCAATTGATGATTTTGCACTTTCTTTTGGTGGATCAAGAAATCCTATAAAACCAATTAAAATCATATTTTTTTCATCTGATACTGTAAATTCAGAAGTTTTTTCTAAATTATTTTTTTGACAAACAGCAACAACACGAAGTCCCTGTTTGTTTAAATCTTTAGTAATTTTTTTGATATTTTCTTTAATTGCATTTGTTATAGGAGATACATTACCTTGATAATCAACCATCGTAGAAATACCTAAAATTTCTTCGACAGCACCTTTTGTAATCATTTGAGTTTTTTGACCATCACTAACTATAACAGAAAGACGACGTCTTGCAAAATCAAAAGGAATTTCATCAATTTTTGTATATTTTTCTGATAATTCACTTAAACCATGTTCATTTATATGATTTATAACAGCTTCATCAATATTACTTTTCAATCCAGTTTGAAAATAACTATTTAAAAAAGCATGCTTTAAAGTTCTAATATCTTCATTTCCATTAATATCAAGATATTTTTCAAGAACAATTTTATCTTCAGTTAATGTACCAGTTTTATCTGTACATAAAATATTCATTGCACCAAAACTTTGAATTGAATCAAGCTTTTTTACAATTGTTTTCTTTTTTGACATTCTTAAAGCACCTTTTGATAAACTAGATGAAAGTATAACAGGTAATAGAAGAGGTGTAATACCAATTGCAATAGCAACAGCAAATGTAAATGATGTTATAATACTATGTTTTTGGACTGTAAGTATAAAAACAATAGGTATTAAAATTAGCATAAATTTTATTAATAATTTACTTATATTTTCGATACCTTTCTGAAATGCCGTTTTAGGTTTACCAGAAGTTAGTGTATGAGATACTTTCCCAAAATAAGTATCATCAGCAGTTAATACAACAATACCTTTAGCACTACCACTAATAATATTTGTTCCCATAAAACATATTGTATCAATATCTGAAAGATTTTCTATATCAGTATCAAAATCAAGTTCTGTAGTATCAAGTTTTTTTATTGCATCAGATTCACCAGTTAAACTTGATTGACCAACATATAAATCTTTTGATTCAATAATTCTTAAATCAGCTGGAACCATGTCACCAGCTGAAAGTAATATAGTATCACCTAAAACTAAATCTTTAAAAGGTAGTTTTTTTTTTTTACCATTTCTTATAACTGTTGCAGTAGTTGAAACTAATTGTTTTAGTTTTTCAGCAGCCTTGTTTGATCTATATGAAGATATAAAATCTAATAAAGTGCTTATTGTAACTAAAACGAGAATTACAATAATATTTGCATAATTAGGATCTTCAGCTAAATAAACATCTGTGTAATATAATACACAAGATATTGCCAATAATATATTATTAAAAGGTGTAAATAAACTACGAAACAGGTAATTATACCATTTTTTGGGTTTTGTTTGTGTAACTTCATTCAAACCATATTTTTGCCTTCTAAATGTTATTTCCTCATCAGATAGGCCACCTTCTTTTATTTTGAACTTTGTGCAAAATTCTTCTTTGGGCATTTTGCATAGATGCCCATAAATTTTATTGATGTCAACATCATCTTTTTTGTCATTTGCCATATTTTCTCACGTTCCTTTCATATTTATTATGTTTTTTCTTTTGAAATTTTAAACATATTTAATATACCACTATGAAAAATAAAATTCAATTGATATAAAAATTTTTTAAAATTCTTGACAAAAAAATGACATATTATATAATATAGTGGATAAGATAAAACAAAAGAGAGTCATGAGGTTAAAAAATAATTATAATTTTTACTGTGTTAAATTTTATTTAAAACGCGGTTACATACACTACGTATGCGCCCTTGCCTTTTAAATAAAATTTGCCTTGTAAAAATTTAATTCTTTTTCAACCATAGTTTGAGCTCCTGAACAGAGGAGCGCAACTGACGAAGAAAGGAAAGAAGATAAAATGGAAAATCAAAACCCTGAAGAAGAAGCAAGAGTTGAGCAAATGATAGATGAACTAATGAGAAAAGCAAAAATAGCATCACAAGAATATATGAAATTAGATCAAGAAACAGTTGATAATATAACAAAAGCAATGTCAATGGCAGGATTAGAACATCATATGGAATTAGCAAAAATGGCTGTTGAAGAAACTGGAAGAGGAATATATGAAGACAAAATAACAAAGAACATGTTTGCAACAGAATATGTATATCATAGTATAAAACATGAAAAAACAGTAGGAATAATAAAAGAAAATGATGAAGATGGTTATGTAGAAATAGCAGAACCTGTTGGAATAATAGCAGGTGTAACACCAGTAACAAACCCAACATCAACAACAATGTTTAAATCTATAATAGCAGCAAAAACAAGAAATGTAATAGTATTTGGATTCCATCCATCTGCACAAAAATGTAGTGTTGCAGCAGCAACAATATTAAGAGATGCAGCAGTAAAAGCTGGAGCTCCAGAAAATTGTATATTATGGGTAGAAGAGCCATCAATATTAGCAACAAAATTATTAATGAACCATCCTGATGTAAGTTTAATATTAGCAACAGGTGGAACAGGAATGGTAAAATCAGCATATTCATGTGGAAAACCAGCATTAGGAGTAGGGCCTGGAAATGTACCATGTTATATAGATAAAACAGCCAAATTACAAACATCAGTAAATGATTTAGTAATGTCAAAATCTTTTGATAATGGTATGATATGTGCATCAGAACAAGCTGTATTAGTAGATAAAGATATATATCAAGAATTTGAAAAATTAATGAGAGAAGCAGGATGTTACTTTGTAAATCCAGAAGAAAAAGAAAAACTAAAAAATAGTATGTTTGACTCACAAAATGGATATAAATTAAAATCACATGTACCAGGACAAAGTCCAGCAACAATTGCAAGAGAAGCAGGATTTGAAGTACCTGAAGATACAAAAGTATTAGTAGTATATGAAGATGGAATTGGAGAAGGATATCCATTCTCTAAAGAAAAATTAAGTCCGGTATTAACATATTATATTGTAAATGATTCTGAAGAAGGAATATCAAAAGCAGAAAAATTATTAGAATATGGTGGATTAGGACATTCAGCAGTAATACATTCAGAAGATAAAGCAACAATATTAAAATTCTCAAAAACAATGAAAGCAGGAAGAATTATTGTAAATTCTCCATCAACACATGGTGCAATAGGAGACATATATAATACAAATATGCCATCATTAACACTTGGATGTGGATCTTATGGAAGCAACTCAACAACAGCAAATGTATCAAGTGTAAACTTAATTAATATAAAAAGAGTAGCAAAAAGGAGAGTTAATATGCAATGGTTCAAAGTACCTGAAAAAATATATTTTGAAGCAGGTTCAATATCATATTTAGAAAAAATGCCAAATATAGAAAGAGCATTTATAGTTACAGATCCAGGAATGGTTAAATTTGGATATGTTGATAAAATATTATATCACATTAGAAAAAGACAAAATCATGTACATTGCGAGATATTTAGTGAAGTAGAATCAGATCCATCATTTGAAACTGTAAACAAAGGATTATCTGCAATGAACAACTTTAAGCCAGATGTAATAATTGCATTAGGTGGAGGAAGTGCAATAGATGCAGCAAAAGGAATGTGGTTATTTTATGAAAATCCAGATGCAGATCCAGAAGGATTAAAATTAAAATTTATGGATATTCGTAAACGTACTTATAAATTTCCAAAAATGGGAACAAAAGCAAAAATGGTTGCAATTCCAACAACATCTGGAACAGGTTCAGAAGTAACATCATTTGCAGTAATTACAGATAAAGTAAAAAATAAAAAATACCCATTAGCAGATTATGAATTAACACCAGATGTAGCAATTGTTGATCCAGATTTAGTTATGAGTTTACCAAAATCAATCACAGCAGATACTGGAATGGATGTATTAACACATGCATTAGAAGCTTATGTTTCTGTTATGGCATCAGATTATACAGATGGATTAGCAGAAAAAGCAGCAGAATTAGTTGTAAAATATTTAAGAGAAGCTTATGAACATGGAGATAATAAAATTGCAAGAGAAAAGATGCACAATGCAAGTACAATTGCGGGTATGGCATTTACAAACGCATTTTTAGGTGTATGCCACTCTATGGCTCACAAAATAGGTGCAGAATTCCATTTACCACATGGTAGAATTAATGCGATATTATTACCATATGTAATTAGATATAATGCAACAGAACCAACAAAATTTGTATCATGGCCAAAATATGAATATTATATAGCAAATGAAAAATATGCAACAATTGCTAGAAAGATAGGATTAAAAGCAGATACAGTTGAAGAAGGTGTAGATTCTTTAATTGCTGAAGTGAGAAAAATGAATGAAGAATTAAATATTCCAAAATCATTTAAAGATGCAGGGATTGATGAAAAAGAATTCTTGGCTAAAGTTGATTTACTAGCAGATAGAGCTTTTGAGGATCAATGTACTACTGCAAATCCTAGAGTTCCTCTTGTTTCAGAAATTAAACAAATGTTATTAGATAGTTATTATGGAAAATAGAAAAGTTATAGAATAGTAAGAATTTTATGTTCTTACTATTTTTTTTATTACAAACCATTTCAAAAAAATAATAATTATGCTAAAATGAAAGTGGTAAAAAGTCGGAAAAGCGAAAGAGAAAATGAAAGGAAAGCACTATGGAAAAAATGTTTGATATAGAAAAATTCAATATAATAAGTGATGAAGAAAATTACTACTTTTTTAGGTCATTAGAGCCAGGAGACATAAAAGACCTAGAAGAAGGAAACATAAAAGATGAGAACGGAAAATATATAAGATTACGTACAGATAGAGAAAGATGGGAAGAAACACATAGTATAAAGCCAAGATGGAATGCAGAAAGTACAGTAACACTAGAAGAAATGTATAATCATATAAAAATGCATTATAGCTTAGAAACAAATTGTATATCATTATCAAGCAATGCAAATGTAGCAAGAACATATGGAGAAACATTTAGTGATAAATATGTAATGATAAAAGTTCCAAAAAAAGAAATGGGACAAAGAGTATATAATGCAGGGCAATATATGTTAGCAGAAATAGATAAAAAAGTACAAGAAAGAATAGCCAAAGGAAATATTCCAGAAGAAGTATTAGAAGATTTTGAAAGAATAGATGAAGCGACAGAATCAAAAGAATTAAAAGAGATAATAAAAGTAAAATACACAGCACCAGAAGGAATAGATACAAGTAAATCTGGAATGAAAAAAGGAATAATATATAAAGCACCATTAGCTAGAGTAAGTAGTTTCCAAGCATTAAATGATGAGCAAACATTAGAAAAAAACAAAATAGTAGCAAAACTAACAATATTAGAACAAAAAGGATTAATGGAAACACTTGTCCCAAGAATAAAAACAAATAGTCAACTAATAAGCACAATGGGAAGTGCATTTGCATCAGGAGAGCAAATATATTATGGAGATATAGAAGGAGATAGAATAACAGACATATCAAAAGAATTATTAGATATGTTTGCATTAATACAACAAGCAGAAAATCAAGATAAACAAATTGTAAATGAATTAAAAACAGAATTAGTAAAATATATAACAAAAGGTGGAAAATTAGAAATACCAGAAGAAAGCCTATTAAGAGATGAAGGAACACCAAGAACAGACATATCAATAGAAGAAATGTATGAATTAACAGCAGGAAAAGTTGAATATGGTCAAGCAAATTCTATTGTAAAAAATATGTATTATTTATCAAAAGGGCAAGCAAATGCAAGAATATTAGCAGGAATGCTAAGAGAAATAACAGGGAACAATCCTAAATATGAAAAAATTATAAAGTACATTGAAAATAATGGATTTGAAGTTGAACCAAAAATAACTGCAAGAAAAAGTAATAAAGGATATAGAATAAGCGAATCTGTAAACTTAGACTTAAAACCAAATGAAATAGGATTAGTAGACTCAATAAGAAATTTAACAGATGAAGAACAAATGCAAATAATACAGAATAGAGGTTTATCAAATGTAAGAGACATAATGAATACAAGTTTTGCACAAATGCAAACAGCACAACAAATGTCAAGAGAAGATTATTTTGCAATTGCAATAGTAGACACATATGACTGGGACAAAATTAATATTGAAGAATTATCTATAACAGAAAGAAATGAATTAATACAAAAATTAAAACAAAGTAATTGTGTTTCAATTTATGAAAAGTTAAAAGAAGCAGGAATAGAAAATAAAGACATACCAACAGCAGTTATAAACCTTGCAGCAAAAGGAAATTTAAAAGGAATATTAGAATCAGAAAATTATATAGAGCAAATTCAAAACAATATAGAAGAAATAACACAAGGACTTTCAATAGAACAAGTAGAAAGATATTTAGGATATTATGATGTAAAAGGAACAGGAATAAGCTTAAGAGATTATCAACAAGTAGCAATAGACAATACAAACGAAGTTTTTAAAGATAAAAGATTTGCAAGTGTAATATTGCCAACAGGTGGAGGAAAAACATATGTAGCATTAACAGAAATGTTACAATATGGTAAAACTCAAGAAGAAATAGAAATTGAGAATAATCAATTAGAACTAGAAAGAATACCATATCCAAGAAATGATAAGAAAATGCTATATTTAGCACCATCAAATGAAATATTAGAACAAACAAAAGATAGGATAATAGAAAATATTCATGGTAAAATAGGAACATCAGGAAAAAGTAAAGATAAAATAATAGCAGAAGTATTTCCAAACTTACAATTTGCTACATATCAAAGTTTAATAACAAAAGCAGGTAAAGAAAAATTAAAAAAACAGTATGATTTTATGATATTTGACGAATTACATAGAACAGGTGCAGAAAAATGGGAAAAAGCATTAAATAAATTATTAGAAAATCAGCCAGAAACAACAAAAGTATTAGGAATAACAGCGACACCAACAAGAGATGCAGATGACAGAAATATGGCAGATGAAATAGCCAAAAAGTTAGGATATACAGATGAAGAAATACAAGAAAATAAACATATAGCAAAACAAATAGAATTAAAAGAAGCAATACAATTAGGAATGGTAGTAAATCCAAAAATAGTTTCATGTGAATATAATGTATTAACAGATGGAACAATAGAAAATTTAAAAGAAGAAATAGATGAGATAGCAGATGAAGATGAGAAAAAGAAAAAATTAGAAAAATATGATAAATTAAGAAAAAATCTTGAAAATGCGACAGGAATATCAGAAATAATACAACAAAATGTAAAAAAAGGTGGAAAATATATAATATTTATACCAGTATCTACAGATGAAAAAGGAAAAGAAAGTAAAGATAAAATAAAAGAATATGAAGAAAGAATGAGAGAATATTTAAAAGATTCTGGAATAGATGCTGAATATTATTCAATGCTTGGAGCATATACAGACAAAGAAAATGCAAGTCAGTTAGAAGAATTTGAAAGAGAAGATGCAAATAAAACCAAATTTATGATAGTAATGAATAAATTAAATGAAGGAATTCATGTAGAAGGAGTAAATGGAATATTATGGTTTAGACCATTGGATGAAAATTCACAAATATTGTATAAACAACAAATAGGAAGAGTAATAACATCAGTAGATCCAGATAATCCGCCCAAAGATGAAGATAGACCAGTAGTAATGGATTTTGCAAATAATACACAAAGAGTTAATATAGACAAAGAAATAAAAAACAGTAATAGGAAAAATGATTTAGAATTATTAACAATAGTAGTAGATTGGGTTAAATCACATGGAGGAAATTTACCACAAGTAACAAGTACGAGCAACCAAGAAAAAAGATATTCTGCAACATTATATAGAATTCAACAAAAGTACATAAAATACCGTAATGGAGTTGAAGATGGAGAAATTACAGAAGAAGATAGAAAAAATATAGAAGCCATAATTACAAAAGGAGAAGAAATAGAATTATGGGATAGAGAATTAGAGAAGATTTCTAAAGAAGAATGTAATAAGATTCTAGATGTTGATAGCTTTGAAGTAAAAGGTAATTTACATGATTTATATGAATTAGAAAAAGAAGTAGAAGGTTTACCCAAAATAAATACAATAGAAGAATTTATAGAAAAAATGAAAAAATTGCAAGGAATAGGTGTTGATGTATCAAAAATTGCATATAGAGATACAATATTAACATTAACCAAAAAAACATTTGTAAATCAAGATGAAGAAGAATTAATAGAAAAGATAAAAGGAGAAGGATTAGAGCCAGGAGATAAAATTGGTAGCAAGCTAAGTATTACTCGAATATCTTATAGACAAGATAAAGAAGGAAAGAAAACAAGACAGATTCCACCAACAGATGAACAGGTAAAGAGAATGCAAGAAATGAAGATAATGGTAGAACTAGAGAAAATAGATACAATAGATGAATTTATAGAAAAAATGAGAAAGTTGCAAGGAATAGGCGTTGATGTATCAAGACTTTCAACATCAGATACAATATTAACATTAACACAAAAAACATTTGTAAATCAAGATGAAGAAGAATTAATAGAATGGATAGAAGGAAAAGGATTAAAGTCAAAAGATAAAATTGGTACTAAGCTAAACAATATGAGAAAATCTTATAGAAAAGCTAAAAAAGGAGAAGAGCCAGGAGAGACTCCACCAACAGACAAACAGGTAAATAGAATGAAAGAGATGAGGATAAGGGTTGAACAACTAGAGAAAATAGATACAATAGAAGAATTTATAGAAAAAATGGAAAAGTTGCAAGGAATAGGTGTTGATGTATCAAGACTTTCAGGACCAGATACAATATTAACACTAGTCCAAAAAACATTTGTAAATCAAGATGAAAAAGAATTAATAGAAAAGATAGAAAAAGAAGGCTTAAATCCAGGAGATAAAATTGGTGGGAAGTTAAGCAGGGTGCGAATATCTTATAGACAAGCTAAAGAAGGAAAGAAGCTAGAAATTATTCCACCAACAGATGAACAGGTAAAGAGAATGCAAGAAATGAAGATAATGTTAGAACTAGAGAAAATAGATACAATAGAAGAATTTATAGAAAAAATGGAAAAGTTGCAAGGAATAGGTGTTGATGTATCAAAAATTGTAGATAAAGATACAATATTAAAATTAGCCCAAAAAACATTTATAAATCAAGATGAAGAAGAATTAATAGAAAAGATAAAAGGAGAAGGATTAAAGCCAGAAGATAAAATTGGTAGCAAGCTAAACGATATGCGAAAATCTTATAAACAAGCTAAAGAAGGAAAGAAGTTAGAAATTATTCCACCAACAGATGAACAGGTAAATAGAATGCAAGAAATTGGGATAAGGGTGAAACAACTAGAAAAAATAGATACAATAGATGAATTTATAAAAAAAATTGAAAAGTTGCAAGGAATAGGTGTTGATGTATCAAAAATTGTACCAAAAGATACAATATTAACATTAGCCCAAAAAACATTTGTAAATCAAGATGAAGAAGAATTAATAGAAAAGATAAAAGGAGAAGGATTAGAGCCAGGAGATAAAATTGGTAACAAGCTAGGTAATATGCGAGGAGCTTATAGTCGAGCTAAAAAAGGAAAGAAGACAAGAGAAATTTCACCAACAGACGAACAGGTAAATAGAATGAAAGAAATGAGAATAATAATAGAACCAAGAAAAAATACTGGTCAAGATATAGGTCAAGCCTCATATACAGCAACAGTACAAGAATGTGATGAAGCACAAGCAGACTTAAGCAGATTAATCCAAGAAGAATCAACAAAAGAAGGAGGAAAAGAACAAGGTGACAAAATATAAAAATGCATATACAGAAGTATATGAAATAATAAAACAATTAGATAAAGAAGAATATAATAAAATACCTTCAGAAGTAATTAAAGCAATAGAAGAAAATAGAAATACTGAATATGAATTTGACTTAGATGAAGATATAGAATTAAAAGACCAAGAATTATTACCAGAAACAAAAGCAATTTTATTCAATTTATTTAGAGATTATTTATCAACAGCAGAACAAAAAGAAAAAATAATAAAAATGCAAGCAGAAGAAAGACAAAAAAATGAACAAAATAAAGCAGAACAATATAAATCAGATGTATTTGCTAGTAAGAAAAAAGTTCAAGACATTAGAGAGGAACATACAGAGTTAATTGAATATAAAGAAAATATATTAAAAAGAATATTTAATAAAATAAGACAATTTTTTCATGTGTAAAAAATTGAATAATAACATAAAAAGTGCTATAATTCAGGCATAAGGAAAAAGCCTTATGTTGAAAAAGCTTTTGATATAAAAAGGAGAATAATATATGATTTATACACCCAAAACAAAGAAAGCCATGATAATAGCATATAATGCACACAATGGGCAAGTTGATAAATCAGGAATACCATATATTTATCACCCAATTCACCTTGCAGAGCAAATGGACACAGAAACAGAATGTATTGTAGCATTATTACATGATGTAGTAGAAGATACAAATGTAACATTTGATGAGTTAGAAAAAAATTTTTCACCAGAAGTTATAGAAGCATTGAAATTATTAACACATGATAAAAATGTAGATTATTTAGAATATGTAAGAAAAATAAAAAATAATCCAATTGCTAGAAAAGTAAAATTGGCAGATTTGTATCACAATAGTGATCCAACTCGTATGGAAAATCCTACTCCAAAAGACCTAGAAAGAAAAGAAAAATATCGTAAAGCTATTGAAATTTTAAAATATTAAGAAATAAAGTCAGCATCTAAATAGGTGCTGACTTATTTTTCTCATTTTCAATAAAAAATAGATAATTATAAGAAAAACTAATAATCAACATAAAAACTATTAATTTTACATAAGTAACAAATAATGTTAAAATAATTATGTAAAATAAATGAAAGGAAATAAATAAAATGGAAGAATATGTTGAAGAAAGAAATAATAGATTCAATAATGTAAAAATAAAAGGAAGAATAATGAGAAATCAAGGATTAAAAATGCATAATTTTGGAAAATCAGAAAAAATAGATCATACACGAGATTATGGAAAAAGAAGTGGAAAAGTAAATGAAAGAATTGCAAGAATGTTAAGAAGAAATGAGAGAAATGAAGGGATAAACAATATAGTTGTAGATGATGAATATGAAGAAACAATAGAATTAGAGCAGTTAAGAGAGCAAGCATTAGAAGAAAGCCAAGCACCACAATTACAAAGGCAAGTTGTAGCAGAAAAAATAAATGCTATTGAAAATATGGAACAAGAAGAAAAAGAATTATTACAAAGAATTCAACAACTTAGACTTCAAAGAGGAAAAGAAAAATTAAAGCTTCTTGCAAATGGTGAAAATACATCAATTTTATTTGAAGAATGGGAAGCATTAGAAGAACAAATATTAGCAAAAGCAAAAAATCATAATATAGGTGGAATAAGTGCTTGGAAAGAATATAGATATAGCCCATATGGAGAGTATACAGAATTAAATGAATATGCAATTAGACTACAAAATAAATTATTACATATATATCAATATAAAGATAAAATACAAGCTGAGTTAGAACAATTAACAGAAGAAAGAAAAGCTTTATTAGAAAGAAAAGCTACAAAAGATAGTAAAACAGATGGAGCTATAGGATGGAAAAGAATATTAGGAAATCAATATTCTTTAGAAGAAGCATTTGATATTGATAAAGTTATTGGAAAATCTCAAGATTCTTCTGAAAAATTATCATATTTTGAAAAAGCATTGGAAGATTCAATTGCTAATCCAGAAATAGGAGAAGGAACAAGAGAATCAGTAGAAATAATTTTAGGAGATATACAAAACTCAAATTCATCAGATAATTCAGAAAGATAACACAAAAATCCTACAAATTTGTAGGATTTTTTATATAAATATTGAAAAAAATAATGCAAAATGATAATATTTAGTTAAAAAAAGGAGTATTATATGAATGCAAATTTAGAATTATATAGAATATTTTGTGAAGTAGTAAAATATAAAAATATATCAAAAGCTGCTGAAAATATATACATATCACAGTCAGCTGTTACACAATCAATACAAAAATTAGAGAAAATATTAGGTGGGAAATTATTTTTTAGAAATAAAAACGGAGTAGAACTTACAGAAGAAGGAAAAAATTTATATGAATATATAGGAGATAGTATTGAGAAAATGAATAATGCAGAAAACTTATTTTCTCAATATATAAATCTAGAAAAAGGAATAATAAGAATATGTGGTGGAAAATTTTTAGTAAATAAATATGTTATGCCATCATTAGTTGGATTTATTAAAGATTATCCTAATATAGATATAAGAATATCAAGAGCAACAACACAAGAAAGCTTAAAAAAATTATCAAATGGAGAAATAGATATTGCAATGTTGAATTTATCAGATATTCCAACAGAGTATACAAATATAGATTTTATCTCATTAAAAAGTACACCAAGATATTGTTTTATAGCAACTAGTGATTATATAAAGAAAAATAAAATTTCAAAAGATAGTAATTTTGAAAATTGTAAAATAATAATACCTAAATCTACAGCATTAAAGCAACATTTAAAAGAATATTGTTCTCAAAATAATATTGATATTGCTCCAAATTATGAAATTGGTGATACAGAATTAATTGATAGACTAGTATTGAATAATTGTGGTGTTTTGCTTTCAAATATAGAATATGAAGAAGAATTATTAAAAAGAGATGATATTCAAATAATAAAAGAATTTCAAATTGGAGAAGATAATAAATCTATAGCAACATTAAAGAAAAATATGTGTAATAAAGCAACATTAGAATTAGTAAGAAGAATAAAAGAAGATTTCATGGAATAAAAGGAGAATTAAATGAGAGAAAGAGAAATGACAGGATTTCAAGGAATATTTTTGGATGAAATAAGTAAAAAAAGATTAATTGATTTACAAGAAAGGAAACTAAAATACATAGTTAAAGATATGCATATTACTTTTAAATTTGGAAAAACAGAGATGTATCCAGAAGAAGTATTAAATAAAGATTATGAAGTAAAAATTGTAGGATATGCAGCAACAGATAAAAATAGTGGATTTCAAGTTGAATTACCCAAAGAACTAAAGGCATATTTTAAGAATGAGAATGGACCACATATTACAGTTTCTATTGGAGAAGTTGACGGAGTAAGAGGAAAAGCATATGAAACAGGATTACTACATTTTAATGAAATAAAAGAGCCTTTTATGATTTCAGGAAGGTTAGGATATTATATTTATGGAAAAGGAAAAATAATGGATAATACTGTTTTTAAAAAGAAAGAAATTGATGATGAAATTTCAAGATAATAAAAAACCTCATTTACAAATGAGGTTTTTTGTATGTGCAAAGATTGAAAGACTAAAATATAGAAAATTTTATTATTTTAAGAGTAATTTTAAAGCATTAATAAAATAATCAACCTCCTCAAAAGTATTAAAATCACTAAAAGTAGACCTAATAGCAGAATTAATATACAATTTAGGAGTATTAATAGCAGACAAAACATGAGAAGGAGTAGTATTACCAGAAGAACAAGCAGAACCACTAGAAACACAAATTCCCATATTATCAAGTTCAAAAATTAATTTAGAGGCATCTGCACCCACAAAAGAAACATTAGCATTTCCGAGGTAATCTATTTTGAACAGAACCATTAATTCTAAATCTATCTTTAAAATATCTATTAAGTAAATTGAAATAATAATTTCTAAGTCTTGAAAGATAAGTAACGTGTGAACTTAAATTTATTCTAGCAATTTCACAAGCTTTGCCAAGGCCAACAATTTCAGCAACATTTTCAGTACCAGCTCTTTTATTTTTTTCCTGATGACCACCATTTATAAAATTTTCAAATTCAATTCCATTTTTTACATAAAGAGCACCAATTCCTTTAGGAGCATGAATTTTATGACCTGAAAGAGAAAGCATATCAATATTCATTTTTTGAACATCAATAAAACAATTTCCAATAGCTTGAACTGCATCTGTATGAAAAATAATATTGTGATTATGAGCAATTTTGGCAATATCTTCAATTGGCTGAATTGTTCCAATTTCGTTATTAGCAAACATGATACTAATCAAAATAGTTGTAGGTCTAATTGCATTTTCAAGTTCTTGTAAATTAATAAAACCATCTGAATCAACATTTATATAAGAAATATCAAAGCCTTGTTTTTCTAAAAACTTACAAGACTCTAATATTGCAGGATGTTCTATTTTTGATGTAATAATATGATTACCTTTTTTCTTATTTGCAAATGCAATACCTTTAAGTGCAGTATTATCACTTTCAGAACCACAACTAGTAAAATAAATTTCATTTGGATTACAATTTATTAAACTTGCAACTTGAGCTCTAGCATTATCAATAGCATGTTTTGATGTTCTACCAATAGAATATAGGGAAGAAGCATTTCCATAATTTGATGTTAAATATGGTATCATTTCATTTAAAACTTCAGATCTAATTTTTGTTGTTGCAGCATTATCGAAATAAACAATATTCATATTAAAAATCCTTTCTTAAAGGTTTATATATTATATGAATAAAATACTAAAAAGTTAAAGCAAACACAAGTTCTGAAATATAGTCAACTCTAAGGCGAACAGATTTTCTTTAAAAGCAAAAATTTCAAAAATTTTCCTAAAAATACTTGAAAAAAAATAGTATTTGTATTATTATTTATGCATAGTGGTTAAAAGTGGTACAAAGTGGTAGAAAAATGGAGAGGAGGAAATCCAAATGTTAATTGGTGAATACGAACATTCTCTAGATGTAAAAGGTAGATTAATAATGCCAGCAAAATTAAGACAAGACATCGGAGAAACATTCATAATAACAAAAGGTTTAGATGGATGTTTATTTGTATTTTCACAAAACGAATGGAATAACTTCGAAGAAAAACTAAAATCATTACCACTATCAGACAAAAATGCCAGAAACTTTGTAAGATTTTTCTTATCAGGAGCAACAGAATGTGAAATTGACAAACAAGGAAGATTTTTAATCCCTGCAAATTTAAGAATTTCAGCCAAATTAGAAAAAGATGCAATGATTATAGGAGTAGGAACAAGATTAGAAATATGGGACAAAGCAACATGGCAAAAATGTGATGAAAACATATCTGCAGATGAGATTGCAGAAAACATGACAATGTTAGGAATTTAATTGTGAGGTGCTGAAAATTGGAATTTAAACATAAACCTGTACTATTAGAAGAAACAATTGAAGGGCTAAAGATAAAAGAAGATGGAATTTATGTAGATGGGACATTAGGTGGAGCAGGACATAGTAAAGAAATTCTAAAAAGATTATCATCAAAAGGAATGTTAATAGGAATAGACAGAGATGAAGAAGCACTAAAAGCAGCAAAAGAGAACTTAAAACAATACTTAAATGTAAAATATGTACATGGAAATCATGATGAAATTGAAGAAATTTTAAAAAAATTAAATATAGAAAAAGTAGATGGAATATTACTTGATTTAGGAGTATCATCATATCAATTAGATGAAAGAAATAGAGGATTTAGCTATTTAGGAAATAATGAATTAGATATGAGGATGGATAAAACTCAAAGTTTAACAGCGAAAAAAGTCGTAAATACATATTCTGAGGAAGAATTAGCAAATATAATATACGAATATGGCGAAGAAAGGTTTTCAAGACAAATTGCTAAAAATATATGTATTGCAAGAAAAGAAAATGAAATTGAAACAACAGAAGAATTAGTTAAAATAATAGAAAAATCAATGCCTGCATTTGCAAAAAAAGAAGGACATCCAGCAAAAAGAACATTTCAAGCAATAAGAATAGAAGTAAATAATGAAATAAAACCATTATATAATACAGCGAGAAAATGTATAGAATTATTAAAAATTGAAGGAAGATTATGTATAATAACATTCCATTCATTAGAAGATAGGGCAGTAAAAAATGCTTATGTTGATGCACAAGGAAAGTGCACATGTCCTAAAGATTTACCATATTGTGTATGTGGTGCAAAATCAGAAGGAAAAATAATAAATAAAAAACCAATAATAGCAACAGAAGAAGAACAAGAAGAAAACTCAAGATCAAAAAGCGCAAAATTAAGAATTTTTGAAAAAATAATTAAATAAAGCGTAAGAAAAGAACAAAGTACAAAGGAAGGAGGTAAGTAACATGTCAAGAAGTTCATATCAATATGAAACAAGTCCTAGAAAATATGAGCCAGATTATGATATACCAAGAAAAAGAACACAACAAACAAGAAGAAAAAACAGTACTAAAAAAACAACAGCAAAAAAACAAACAATAAAAACAAATTATCAAATAAAAAAAGAAAAGAAAAAAATAGAAATGTTGAATCATGTTAAACAAATTTTGATTGTAATTGGTATATTTATCATGTTACTTATAGTAAGTTTTAGAGAAATTTCTATAATGGAAATGTTCAATAATAAGAAAAAAATGGAAAATGAACTTGCATTAATTCAAAAAGAGAATGGTCAAGTTGAAAAAGATATAAAGGCACAAGAAAGTAAACTTGATTGGAACATGATAAAACAAAAAGCAACAGAAGAATTAGGTATGCAAGAAGCAAATAAGATTGCTATAGAACTTGATAAATCAGATAATGTTGAAAAAGAAGTAACATTAATTAAAGCTGATAATACAAGTTTTCTTGAAAAATTAATAGAAAAGTTTATAATAAAATAAAACAGATTAATTTTATAATATTAATAAATTCTTATTGATATTATAAAGCTAATCTGTTTTTTTATATAGTAGGAAAGTTCTCCTTGCAGGAGGACTTTCTGTACTAGATAAATATGGCGGGTCTTAGATTTTCTTAAAATTTTCATTTGATAGAAAATCTTAGACTCGCTTTTTTATTATAGTATGTGATTTTTTACAATAAATTTTGTTATAAGTAAATAATTTACCACAAAATTTCAAATAGCTATTTTTGAGGCAAATAAAAAAATTGCACCAACACCAGCCAAAGGCAAAAGTATATATAAGAAGATATATGAAAATATTACCATTGCTTTTATTGGTAAATTAAAAATATAACAAATAGTTTTTATAAATAATTTATTAACAGAATGTAATCCTTCTGCATATCCATTATTTTTTGCTTGTACTAATATTTCACTTGGAATTTGATATAATTCGGAAATTCTATATATTGTTTTTAAATCAGGGTATTCAAAACTGTATTCCCATTTTTTAACATTTTTTGCAGTAATATTAGGTAATGCTAATTGCTCTGCTAAATGTTTATAATTCCAACCTCTTTTTAATCTCTCATTTTGTAAAATTACTTCTAATGTAATAGGTGTTTCTTTTGACTCTTTTAATTTCAATTTCATAAGCAAATCCTTTCAAAAGTATTATATAAATAATATATAAAATTGGCAAGATAAAAAATGAATCTTTCAAGAAAAAATATATTGAGATTTTATTGATTATTTGATAATATAGTATTGTAAAGGAGATTAATATGAGTAAATTTGTTAATAAAATTCAAGAAATTTGTAATGAAAATAAAAAAGTTGCTATGTATATAGATATGGATGGTACAATAATAGAATATCATTTATATAAACCAGATGAAATTGCTGAAAAAATGGGAAAAGAATATTTAGATAATGAGCCATTGATGAATGTGATAGATGTATTAGAAAAAATTTCAAAAATTGATAATATTGAAATGCATATATTATCATTATCTAAGACAAATGAAATAACAGAAAAGAAGAAAATATGGTTAAAAAAATATGTACCATTTATTAAAGAGGAAAACTGGATAATATTAACAAAAGAAATTGGTGAGTATTCAAATGAAAATAGAAATGAAATAAAAGGAAAAAATATAGAATTAAGACAAAAAGATTATGATAAGTCAATAATGTTAGATGATGAACAAGTTGTTTTAAGAGAAGCTAAAAAAATATTAAATGATAAAATTGAAGTATTTCATATATCTTCAGCATTGATTTAATAAAAAATGGAAAAAGGTGAGTACAATAATAAATCTATTATTATGCCCACCTTTTTTTGTTCTTAAGAAACTTCTGTTACAAATTGTTTCGCAATTTTTTCGATAGAAGCCCACAAACGATAGTAGTCGAAGATGTCACCAGTATATTCTTTATGCTGAGACAAATATCCGTCAAGTTCAGCTTTCCAGGTTTTTTCACGTCTGTCATCAAAAACATGTATACCAGTGGAAGGCAAAATTTCAGGGATTTGAGATACAGTTTCAAGAGATACATGCCCATCTTTTAACATCAAATCATTGATTTCGGTATAAGAACCATACATACCATCATGAGAAAAGAATGTTTTAACATCCCATTCCTTATGATTACGAGGATTAATTACTTTCATAGTCGAAGTATCCCAGATGAATTCAGGAATCAAAAATTCTTCAATAAAATAATAATCCAAATAGAGATGGCAGTACATACCGAATTTGACAGAGTCAGAAGGCACAAATAAGTCTTTTTTTACTGATTCCATAGTGGGAACAAAAAATCCATTAACAGAAGCCTTTTTTCTATAGTGAGAAGCTTTTTTGTCATTGGCAAGATCAGGAATAAGGTTACCTGCCATAAAGTTAACCTTATCCAACTTCATTTGTTCTGAAAAATTCCGATATACTTCTTCAGCGAATGCAAGATGATACAAAATACCGGGCATAAATTTTTCCTCCTAATTAAATAAATTTGGATGTGGTTAATAGTTTTAGTATAAACTATTAGATATGCAAACGCATAACGCCCAAATTATAACATGGATATAAAAATAAGTCAAGAAACATACTTGAAAATTATGTAAATTTACAACATTATGATTAAGGTTTGTTTATGTATTCAGAATATTGAATAATATTTTGAGTATATAGTGATACTTTAATAAGAAGCTAATTTAATTTGACCCTTTGGTCGTAAAAATTAACTTGACAATAAATGTAAAAGAGAATATACTTTATGAAGTAAATTCTATATATAATATAGAAATTAAAGGAGGAAAAACATGAACAATTTAATAGAAATTAGATGGCATGGTAGAGGCGGACAAGGAGCAAAAACAGCATCATTATTACTTGCTGATGCAGCATTTAATACAGGAAAATACATTCAAGGATTTCCAGAATATGGACCAGAAAGAATGGGAGCACCAATAACAGCCTATAATAGAATAAGTGATAAACCAATAACAATACATAGTAATATATATGAGCCAGATTATGTAGTAGTTGTAGATGATACATTATTAGAAAGTGTACCAGTAACTGCAGGTCTAAAAAAAGAAGGAGCAATAGTAATAAATACTACAAAATCACCAGAATATTTAAAAGAAAAATTAAATGGATATGATGGAAATATTTATACAATAGATGCAAGAAAAGTATCTGAAGAAACATTAGGAAAATATTTTCCTAATACACCAATGCTTGCAGCAATTGTAAAAGTAACAGGAATAATGAGTGATGAAGCATTCTTAGAAGATATGAAAGGCTCATTTAAACATAAATTTGCTAAAAAGCCAGAAGTTATAGAAGGAAACATGAAAGCATTAGAATTAGCATTAAAAGAAGTAACAAAAATCCAATAAGAAGGTAGAAAATAACTTAAGTTTTTCCTAATAGAGTAATAGGAAAGGAAGGAGAAAAAATGACAGAAATAAACAAAGAAACACCAATGAAAGACTTAACAATTGGTGGAAACATATATTGTGCAGGAAATGCAAGAGAATTTAAAACAGGTGACTGGAGAAGCATGAAACCTGTATGGGATGAAGAAAAATGTAAACAATGTGGATTATGTTTTGCAGTATGTCCAGAAAATTCAATACCAGTAGGAAAAGATTGTAAAAGAACAGAAACAGATTTTGACTATTGTAAAGGATGTGGAGTATGTGCACAAGTATGTCCATTTAAAGCAATAGAAATGAAAGTTGAATAAATCAATTAAAGTTCAAAAATATAAAATTTGGCAAGAACAAATATGAATTTTAATTTAATATGAAAATGATTTTATATGAATAATGAGAAAAATTTAGAAAGGAAATAAAAAAATGAGTATAAGAGAAAGATTAAGTGGAAATGAAGCAACAGCAATAGCAATGAAACAAATAAATCCAGATGTAGTTGCAGCATTCCCAATTACACCATCAACAGAAATACCACAATATTTTTCAACATTTGTATCAAATGGAGAAGTAGATACAGAATTTGTTGCAGTTGAAAGTGAACATAGTGCAATGTCTGCAACAATTGGTGCAGAAGCTGCTGGAGCAAGAGCAATGACAGCTACATCTGCAAACGGATTATCATTAATGTGGGAAATGATATATATAGCATCAAGTTTAAGATTACCAATAGTAATGGCATTAGTAAATAGAGCAGTTTCAGGACCATTAAATATCCATAATGATCATTCAGATGCAATGGGAGTAAGAGATGCTGGATGGATAATGTTATTTTCAGAAAATAACCAAGAAGCTTATGATAATATGTTAATGGCACATAGAATTGCAGAACATAAAGATGTTCAATTACCAGTAATGGTATGCCAAGATGGATTTATTACATCACATTCAATTGAAAATATTGAATTAGAAAATGATGAAGAAGTAAAGAAATTTGTTGGACAATACAAACCTGAACATTATTTATTAAATGATAAAGAACCAATAGCAATTGGACCATTAGATTTACAAGCATATTTATTTGAACATAAGGCTCAACAAGCAGAAGCAATGAAAAATGCTAAAAAAGTAATAAAAGAAGTCGCAAAAGAATTTGAAAAATGGACAGGAAGAAAATATGAATTCTTTGAAAAATACAAATTAGATGATGCAGAAATAGCAATAGTATGTATGAACTCAACAGCAGGAACAACAAAAGCAGTTGTAGATGAATTAAGAGAAAAAGGTGTAAAAGCAGGATTATTAAAATTAAGAATGTTTAGACCATTCCCAGCAGAAGAAATTGCAGAAGCATTACAAGGATTAAAAGCAGTAGCAATACTTGATAAAGCAGATTCATTAAATGCAGCAGGTGGAGCATTATTTGAAGATGTAACATCAGCAATGTATGTTAATAAAAAACAAGTACCAATGGTAAATTATATTTATGGAATTGGTGGAAGAGATACAACAACAATGCAGATAGAATCTGTATATAATGATTTACAAGAAATAGTAAAAACAGGAGAAACAGGAAATCCATATAGATATTTAGGACTAAGAAAGGGGGAAGAATAAAATGGCTTATGATTTAAAGAAGATAATGGCAGAAAAGCCATCAAGATTCACAGAAGGACACAGAATGTGTGCAGGATGTGGAGCCCCAGTAGTAGCAAGAATGGTATTAAGAGCATTAAAACCAGAAGATCATGCTGTTATAGCAAATGCAACTGGATGTATGGAAGTATCAACATTTATATATCCATATACAGCATGGACAGATTCATTTATACACACAGCATTTGAAAATGCTGGTGCAACATGTTCTGGTGCAGAAGCGGCATATAAAGCCTTAAAAAAACAAGGAAAATTACCACAAGATAAAGACACAAAATTTATAGCATTTGGTGGAGATGGTGGAACTTATGATATAGGTTTACAAAGTTTATCAGGAGCAATGGAAAGAGGACATGATATGGTTTATGTATGTTATGATAATGGAGCATATATGAACACAGGAATCCAAAGATCATCTGCAACTCCAAAATTTGCTGACACAACAACATCACCAGCAGGAAAAGTTATTCCAGGAAAAATGCAAATAAGAAAAGATTTAACAAAAATTATGGCAGATCATCATATTCCTTATGTTGCTCAAACACTTGCAATGACAAACTTTAAAGATTTATATGAAAAATCAGAAAAAGCAATTTATACTAAAGGACCAGCATTTTTAAATGTTATGGCACCATGTCCAAGAGGTTGGGGATATGCAACAGAAGATTTAATGAAAATCAATAAATTAGCTGCAGATACATGTTATTGGCCATTATATGAAGTTGTTGATGGAAAATATCATATAACATATAAACCAGTAAAAAAATTACCAGTTGAAGAATTTTTACGTCCACAAAAACGCTTTAAACACATGTTTAAACCTGGAAATGAGTGGATGATTGAAGAATTCCAAAAAGAAGTTGATAAGAGATGGAATGAACTTTTGGAATTAGAGGAAATTACTAATAAATAATTTCATAAATTAAGAAAATATATTGAAAAACACTACATATTTTGAAAGAATATGTGGTGCTTTTTTCTATATAAAAACTATTGAAATTGCAAAAGTGTAATAAATAGCAGAAAAATTTTGAATGTGCCAATTTTTATGACTGAATATTTGATAGATTAATTCGAATTGGAGAAAAGTAGTAAGATATAAATGTCTTACTATTTTTTTATTCCAAACCACTTCAAAAAAAATAATCAATATGCTAAAATAAAAGAAGAAAAAAGTCGAGAAATCGAAAGAAAAAGTGAGAGGAAAACACTATGGAAGAAATGTTTGATATAGAAAAATTCAATATAATAAGTGATGAAGAAAATTACTACTTTTTTAGGTCATTAGAGCCAGGAGACATAAAAGACCTAGAAGAAGGAAACATAAAAGATGAGAACGGAAAATATATAAGATTACGTACAGATAGAGAAAGATGGGAAGAAACACATAGTATAAAGCCAAGATGGAATGCAGAAAGTACAGTAACACTAGAAGAAATGTATAATCATATAAAAATGCATTATAGCTTAGAAACAAATTGTATATCATTATCAAGCAATGCAAATGTAGCAAGAACATATGGAGAAACATTTAGTGATAAATATGTAATGATAAAAGTTCCAAAGAAAGAAATGGGACAAAGAGTATATAATGCTGGACAATATATGTTAGCAGAAATAGACAAAAAAGTGCAAGAAAGAATATCCCAAGGAAATATCCCAGAAGAAGTATTAGAAGATTTCAGAAGAATAGATGAAGCTACAGAATCAAAAGAATTAAAAGAGATAATAAAAGTAAAATATATTGCACCAAATGGAATAGATACAAGTAAATCTGGAATGAAAAAAGGAATAGTATATAAAGCACCATTAGCTAGAGTA
>OGKG01000507.1_pt1 | contig 50330 bp, 48 predicted proteins | sample 1572201 | NCBI WGS metagenome assembly OGKG01 (sample SAMEA2582146, study PRJEB24529) | metagenome | biome: Human gut stool | place: China | collected 2011 | reverse complement strand
ATAAAAGTTCTGAAAACCAGTTCAGCGGGGAGAAAAGGCTTTTTCGACACGCTGAAAATTTTTGATGTCCGAAGCTCCCCGCTTTCGGCGGCTTTCCATAGGCGGTGGGTTGCAAACAGCCGGAGAATACGATAAAATAAAGTGATTTTTGATTTGATCCCTCATCCTATATATTCGGAGGTACTCCATGCTCTATTCCGTTCTGGCTGTGGGCGATGTGGTAGGCGAGGCAGGTCTCGCCCATCTGGAACGCCATCTGCGGCCCCTGCAAAAGCTGAAAAACATTTCGTTCACCGTGGTCAACGGGGAAAACATCTCCGGCGTGGGCCTGACCTGCAAGCAGGCATGGCGGGTCTATGACGCCGGGGCCGACGCCGTGACCCTTGGCAACCACACCTTCGGCAAAATGGAGATCGGCCGTATGCTGGATGAGACCCCGTGGCTCCTGCGCCCCGCCAACCTGTCCGGCAGAATGCCGGGCCATGGCTGCGAGATTTTCGATCTCAATGGCCTGCGGTTCCGCGTGGTGAACCTCATCGGCCGCTGTACGCTCCAGTGGAACGCTGAAAATCCCTTTACTCTGGCAGACCAGCTGCTGAAGCAGGGCACTGCGGATTTTACCCTGGTGGATTTCCATGCGGAGGCCACCAGTGAAAAGCTGGCACTGGGCTACTATCTGGACGGCCGGGTCAGCGCCCTGTGGGGCACCCACACCCATGTCCCCACTGCCGATGAGCGGGTCTATCCCAAGGGCACCGGCTATATCACGGATCTGGGGATGACCGGCCCCATCGAATCCGTTCTGGGCGTAGAGTCCGCGCAGTCGGTAGAATCGTTTTTGGGCGGTCTGCCGGGGCGCTACCGCAGTCCGGATGGGCCCTGCAAGCTGCAGGGGGCTATTTTTACACTGGACAGCGCCACCGGCCTCTGCACCGCCGTGGAGCGGGTGGACATTCGATAAGGAGGCCGTTGTATGACAAGACCTGAGCATTACCGCTCCTATTCCGCCGTATTTCCCATTTTGCTGCGGGAGGGGGCCAACGGGCAGGAGGTGCTGCTGCACCTGCGGCAGAACACCGGCTATATGGACGGCTGCTGGGACTTTGCCGGCAGCGGCCATGTGGATGAAAACGAAACCGCCCGTCAGGCTGTGGCCCGGGAGTGTTTGGAGGAACTGGGCATTACAGTGAACCCCGCCGACATGGAATTTGTCCACCTGTGCCACCGGGTCGCCGGAGGCGACGGACGCACCTATTACGATCTCTGTTTCGTCATTCGGAAATACGACGGCACACCCGCCGTCATGGAGCCGGACAAAAACGCCGGACTTCGCTGGTTCCCCACGGAGGCCCTTCCGGAAAATACCAGTACTGCCGTGGAGGTCATGCTGCGCCCCTGTCTGCGGGGCCAGCCTTACAGTGAGGTCATTCATGACCTTCCGGTCACATCAATCTAAAAAGAGGAAATCACTATGTCTATTCAAAAGGTAAGAGAGTATTTCAAGCAGTTCGGCATTGAGGACCGCATCCGGGAATTCGACGTTTCCTCCGCCACGGTGGAGCTGGCGGCGGTGGCCGTAGGCGTGGAGGGCGCCCGGATCGCCAAGTCTATGAGCTTCAAGGTAGGAGAGGAACCCATCATCATCGTGGTGGCGGGAGATGCCAAGGTGGACAACAGCCGCTACAAGGCCCAGTTCCACACCAAGGCCAAAATGCTGACCTTTGAGGAAGCCCATACCATGATCGGCCATGACCCCGGCGGCGTGTGCTCCTTCGCTTTGCCGGATAATGTAAAAACCTATCTGGACATCTCCCTGAAGCGGTTCGAGACCGTATTTCCCGCCGCCGGCAGCAGCAACAGCGCCATTGAACTGACCTGCGAGGAATTGGAGAAGTATTCCTCCAACTTCGTCTCCTGGGTGGATGTGGCAAAGGGCTGGCGTCCGAAAGAAAAGGAAGCTTGAGGGGCTTATGCTGAGATTTATTCACGCGGCGGACTTCCATCTGGACAGTGCCTTCGCCGCCCTGACCCCCCGGCAGGCCGCAGCCCGCCGCCGGGAGAGCCGGGAGCTGCCGGTGCGGCTGGCTAACTACGTCAACCAGAATAACATTGATCTGGTACTGCTGGCAGGGGACCTCTTTGACAGCGCCGCCTCCTACCGGGACACGGCAGAGGAACTCTCCGCCGCTCTGGGGCAGATAGAGGCGCAGGTCTACATCGCCCCCGGCAACCATGACTGGTACGGCCCCGGCAGCCCCTACCTGACGGTGAAGTGGCCGGAAAATGTGCACATTTTCACTCAGCCCCGGTTGGAAACGATGGAATGGCCGGAAAAAAATCTGGTGCTCCACGGTGCGGCCTTTACCCACGGTGAGCAAGCCGACGGCTTCCTCACTGGCTTCACCGCCCCCGCCGACGGGAAGCTCCATATCGGCCTGCTCCACGGGGAGATCGACCCCTCGGAGGCCCGGTACGATCCCATCCGCAAAGAGGAGATCGCCGCCAGCGGCCTTGCCTATCTGGCGCTGGGACACATCCACAAGCGGACGGAGCCTTTGACCTATGGCGGCACCGTCTGCGCATGGCCGGGCTGCCCGGAGGGACGGGGGTTCGACGAATTGGGGGAAAAGGGCTTTTATTCCTGCACGATAGACGATTCCGGCAAGGTCAGCCTTACCTTCGTCCCCTTCGCCCGGCGGCGGTATGAAATTTTGACGGTGGACGTCACCGATCAGGACCCCCGCGCCGCCATCGAGGCGGCGCTGCCCGCCGACACGGCACAGGACCTGTACCGTATTCTGCTCACCGGAGAGACCGGTGAGGGCGGTGTCCATGCGGACGCGCTGAAAGCGGCGTTGGCGGACCGGTTCTACGCATTGGAACTGCGGGACCGGACCCGGCTGGCGGAGGACCTGTGGGCCAAAGCGGAGGAGGACTCCCTCCGGGGCCTGTTTCTGAGGGATTTAAAGCAGCAGCTGGCGCAGGCTCAGACGGAGGAGGACCGCCAGCGCGTCACCATGGCCGCCCGGTTTGGGCTTGCGGCGCTGGACCACAGGGATTTGGGATAAGGCGAGAATTTATGAAAAAAATTTTATTGATCGGCACCGGCGGTACCATTGCCTCTGATGTCACGGAAGACGGCCTGGCCCCAGAGTTGACCTCTGAGCAGTTATTGAACCATCTCCCCGCCATCTCCAGTATCTGCGATGTAGAATGTATACAACTTTTGAATCTGGACAGCACTAACATGCGTCCTGAGCATTGGTTGGATATGGTGCGGTGCATCCGGGAAAACTATGACCGCTATGATGGCTTTGTCATCACCCATGGTACAGACACCATGGCTTATACAGCCGCAGGTCTCAGCTATCTGATCCAAGGCAGTCCAAAGCCTGTGATTCTCACCGGTGCACAGAAGCCTATCGGATTTGATTCCACAGATTCCAAGATCAACATGACGGACGCTTTTCGCTGTGCCGCCTCGGATCTCCCCGGAGTGTCTATCGTGTTCAACAATCACGTGATTTTGGGCACACGGGCCCGCAAGACCCGCGCAAAGAGTTTTCAGGCATTTTCCAGCATCAACTATCCGGATCTGGGGATTCTGCGGGATGGAGTACTGCTGCGGTATATCCGCCAAGACTGTACCACTGTACCTACTTTTTCTGACACTTTGGATAATAAAGTGGCCCTTTTGAAGCTGACACCGGGGCAGGACCGTTCTGCCGCCGACTTTTTTCTGGAACGAAATGATGCTCTGATCATCGAGAGCTTTGGAGTCGGCGGTCTTCCGGAGCACGGCGGGTTCTATGATTGTCTACAAAGCTGGATAGAACAAGGCAAATTTGTGGTTCTTACTACTCAGGTCCCCAGTGAGGGCAGCGGCATAGGCGTTTACCATGTTGGACACAGTCTGAAAGCAAACCTCCGCGTTTTGGAAGCCTACGATATGACCACGGAAGCTGTGGTAGCCAAGCTCATGTGGATCCTGGGACGGACCCATGACCGCACTGAGGTAGAAAAGCTATTCTATACACCGATAGCAAAGGACATTCTCTTCCCTGTCCACGGGTGGGGTTTATAGGATTTACCATCTGCAGCACTACATAGAAACCTGCCGGAGCAGTCCACGGACTGTTCCGGCAGGTTTTTTCCATATAATACAACCTTAATCGTACCGCAGGGCGTCGATGGGGTTCAGCTTGGCTGCTTTATTGGCAGGCAAGTAGCCGAACAGAACGCCGATGCCTACGCTGACGCCGAAGCTGACGGCAATGTCAGAAAGGGTCGGCACCGCGCTGAAGGTGATGCCGTTCATGGAACTGGACATGATGGCCCCCACCGCAATGGTGGCAGCTCTGGCCAGCAGCAAACCGAATACGATACCCAGCACCCCGCCCACGGCGGAGGTGGTGCCCGCTTCAATGACGAACTGGCCCCGGATGTCCTTCTGCTTGGCGCCCAGAGATTTTCGGATGCCGATCTCCCTTGTCCGTTCCGTGACGGACACCAGCATGATGTTCATAATGCCGATACCGCCCACCAGCAGGGAAATGGCGGCGATGGCCACCAGTACGATCATCATGGTATTCATCATGGTGTTCATGGCATCCATCATCTCTGCGGAGGTCATGACCATGTAGTAGTCCGAGGACTGATAGGTTTTATACAGTCGCTTTTCCACAATGCCCTTGGCAGCGGACGCCGTATCCCGGCTGGTGGCCGTCAGCAGGAACATTTCATCGGTGCCCATCATCATGGTGCCAGTGCCCATCCGCTGGGCGTTTTCATAGGGGATGTAGATCACATCGTCGGCGCTGCCCTCGCTGCTGTCGCCGCTTTTACTCAACACGCCGATGACGGTGTAAGGCACACCGCTCAGAGAGATGGTCTTACCCAGTGCGTCGCCCCGAAAGGCGGTCTGCGCCAGATAATCGCCGATGACGCAGACATTCTGATGCCGATCCACGTCGATGTAGCTGAGGAAGCGCCCCTCCGCAAGAGTCTCCCCCTGCATGGTGCCCTTGGTGTCCTCCTTGAAAAACGCCTCGCTGACGCCGTAGACCGAGGTGCGGGCATAGTCATCCGTCTGGTAGCGCACCTTGGCAGAAGCGGAGACATAGGGGGTCACGCCGGTGAGGTACTGGGGATATTTGTCCACCAGTTCATAGAGATCCTCCACATCCACGTCACGGGTGCCGCCGGTCCCCCGGCCATAGGTCATGACCTGGATCAGATTGGAGCCCATTTTTTCAAACTGGCTGTTCATCATATTGGTCATGCCGTTGCCGAGAGACAGAATCACGATCACGGCGCCGACGCCGATGATGATACCCAGCATGGTGAGAAACGCCCGCATCTTGCTGGTTTTCAGAGATTTCAGCGCCAGCTTGAAGGATTGGGTAAAGTTCATACGCCCACCTCCCCGTCTGCGCCGGTCTCCTCCGGCTGCACCACGGCGGCGGGATCGGAGGCGTCACCGTCATAGATGATGCGGCCGTCCTGAAGGCGGACGATGCGCTTGGCTTTTACGGCGATGGAGTTATCGTGGGTGATGAGCACCACGGTATCCCCCTCCTGATTCAGCTTCTGGAGGAAGCCCAGCACCTCCCGGCCCGTCCGGGAATCCAGCGCGCCGGTGGGCTCATCCGCCAGAATGACAGAGGGATTCCCCGCCAGTGCTCTCGCGATGGACACCCGCTGCTGCTGACCGCCGGAAAGCTGGCTGGGCAGATTTTTCTGCTTGTCAGCCAAGCCCACACGGCCCAGCGCCGCCACTGCCCGCTCCTTCCGCTCCTCCGCGCCGACACCGGCGTACAGCAGGGGCAGCTCCACGTTTTCCAGCACGGTCAGTTTGGGGATCAGGTTATACTGCTGGAAGATGAACCCCAGCATTTTGTTCCGGATCTCCGCCTGCTGGTCATCATCCATGGTGGATACGTCCACGCCCCCCAGATGGTAGGTACCGCTGGTGGGCACATCCAGACAGCCGATGATGTTCATGGCGGTGGATTTGCCGGAACCGGACTGGCCCACAATGGCTACAAACTCCCCCTTGTCAATGGTAAGGCTCACGCCGTCCAGGGCGTGAACGTCCTCGTCGCCCATGTGGTAGATCTTGTAGACGTCTTTTAATTCAATGAGATGCTCCATGGCTTACATCCCCATCATTTCGGCCATCATATTAGAGCTTTGGTTGGGGATCAGGACAGTGTCCCCCTCTTCCAGACCGCCGGTGACCTCGATGAAATCACCATCGCTCTTGCCCAGCGTCACTTCCCGTGTTTCCAGCTTGGAGACATCCGCCACGGCGGTATTGTCCGCGTTCATGGCGCCGGGGCCGGGGACTGTCACGGTGTTGCCCCGGTTCACAGCGTCCACGGGGATGCACAGGGCATTGGGGACCCGATCGCCCTCGATGGTAGCGGAGACATTCATACCCGGCTTGAGGTCGCCGTAATCCTTGATGAGGATGGTCACGGGATAGCTGGTAGCGCCGCCTGCCGTGGTGCCGTTGATGCTGACGTTGTCCACCACACCGGTGAAGGTCTGCCCTTCCACCGCGTCCGCAGTGATGGTGACGGACTGCCCCGCCTCCACCTTGCTGATATCCAGCTCATCCACGGCCATTTCCAGCTTCAAGTAGCTCATGTCATAAACCACTGCCAGAGAGCCGGAGTTCATGCCCTCCACCTTGTCACCGGCCTTGAAATTCTTTTCGATCACGGTGCCGGTGATCTGAGAGGTGATGTTGTAATCGTCCAGGCTGTCCGCTGCCATAGAGGCCGCCAGTTCCGCATTCTGCAGACTCAGCCGGGCGTTCTCCACCCGGTTCCGGGCATCGGCGGACTCCACAGTGCACAGGGTCTCCCCCTGCTTGACGGTGCTGCCCGCCAGCTTATTCAAGCCCTGAATGGTGCCGCTGGCACCGGCGTAGACAATGGTGGCTCCACCCAGATTGATGGGCGTCTGGCCGTAGCTGGCGTAATTGCCGATCCGGGCAGAGGCCGTGAAGGAATCCGAGACAGCGCCGGGATTCGCCAGCTTCACCCGGACGCTGACGGCGGACAGGCCGTTGCTGGTAATACTGGTGGAGTTGGACACGGAATCCACCGTGCCGCTCACCGGGGCGTCATAATTGCCGATATACACCGTGGCCGCCTGACCCGCATAGAAGTCCGTGGGGCTGGCGTAGGGGAACAGGAAATCGATGGACAGGTCCATGCTGGAGGTGATCTTGGCGATCTGAGCACCTGCGTTCACGCTGTCACCGTTATGGACATACAGTTCCTGAATCGTGCCGCTGATGGAAGCCACGGGGTTCAGAGCCTCCTTGGCCTGCTGATAGGCTATTTGAGCCTGCGCCACAGAGAGCTCTGCCCGGTCCACATTGTTCTGGGCGTCGCTGCTGTTCAGGGCAAACAACAGATCCCCCTTATCCACCAGATCGCCCAGCTCAAAGGGTGCGTTTTCGATCTCACCGGAGATCAGAGTGGTGACGTTATAAGAATCTGCGGGCTTCAGGGTCGCCGTGCCGGTGACAGACAGCGTCAGATCCTGCCGGGTGGCCTGAGCCACCAGATAGCTGCCGCCGAGATAGGCGTTTGCCTTTTTGGATGCCCTGGCCATGCAGCCTGCCGCCACAGCGGCGATCACCACCGCGGCAATGGCAATTTTCATCCATTTTTTTGCTTTCTTGCTCTTGGGCAGGCCGAATTTCTTTTTCGGCTCCGTTTCGGACGCAGGCGCAGACTGACCCGCCTTCGTTTTCTTCATCAGTTCTTCCATATAGACAACTCCTTTATGAACGCTGTGCGGGGTGGGTCTTTGCCCCCATGCCCCGCCGCAGAATTTCCAACGCGCGCTCCAGCTTTTCCCGGTCCTCCGGGTCGGTCTCAGGCCGAATGCCGTTATACATGATGGGGACTATCAATACAATAAGCATCCTCAGAATGCAGTTCAGGTCCTCCGGCTCCCGCAGGTCCAGCAGATCCGGGTTCACGCAGCCCTCCATCCGCTTCAAAATGTGATCCGGGTCCAGAAACTCCAGCAGGCCGCCCTTCTGCAAGCCGTCGTTGCGGTTGACGATGGCGGACATCATACCCATGCCCCCCAAACTGCGGTCCGCTGACCGGCGGCTCTGAAGATGATCGTACATGGCCGGCAGGGCTGCGAAGATGTCGCCACCCTGACTGCGAAGCACCTCCTCAAACACCATAAGCATCTCGTTGATGCTCTCCTCCATCAGATAGTGGAACAGGTCCTCCTTATCCCGGAAATACATGTAAAAGCTGCCACGGGGAATTCCCGCCTCCCGGACGATTCGGTTGATGGACGCCTCGTTATAGGGCCGCTCCGTAAATTCCCGGACTGCCGCTGACAGCAGCTTTTCCTGCTTTTCCGGCGCCAGATTCAAAAATGTACTGCTGGGCAAGCCGCCAGCCTCCTTTCGATCCGTAATGATCTCCCTAATATCTGGGACAAGGTCCCGCACACCCCTTCCTCCCATCGAGAAAGCCTGTGCGGAACCGGATACTCTTCCTAATATGACAACCTGTCGGGTATGATACCCGACAGGTTGTCATATTGCAAGTATTTCCTTCAAATGTTCACAAACTTTTCACATTGTATGAGTCAGCTCATACAGCGGCACCCGCCGGTCGTAGGGCTGGGGGCAGTAGGTCACGGAGGAAATTTTCTTTCCGCTCAGGCCATACTTGGGATGGGTTCCGAACAGATCGATGTACCGCATCAGGTCATCCTTCTCCGCCGCCACGGCCTCCAAGAGCAGAACAGTGGCCCGGGCGTCATCCACTGCCCGGTGGCTGTTTTCCGCCTCCGTCAGACCATAGGCTTCGATGGCGTTGCACAGCTTGTGGGGATAGTCCCGCCGGTCCCGGTACACGGTCAGTGCATCTAAAAACCGGGGCTTTCGCAGCACGGATACCAGCCCCAGAGGCCGCAGCAGGTAGTAGAGGAAATTCAGATCGAACTGAGCGTTATAGGCCACCAGCAATGGCCGCTCGGCCCCCTCCAGTAAACGGCAGAAGCCCTCCGCCGCCCTGCGGTCGTCCACGCCCTCCCGCATCAGCTGGGCATCCGTAATGCCAGTGAGATTCGTGATGAACGGCGGCAGGGTCTGTCCTACCGGCAGGCGGATCAGGGCGTTGAAATTTCCCCGCTCCGCGCCGTTTTCCAGTGCCACAGCGCCGATCTCAATGATCCGGTCCCGGCCGAACTCAATGCCGGTGGTCTCCGTGTCGAATACCACCAGCCGGTCAAAATTCTTCCAAAGTTCCATTATGCCTCCCAATTCTCCCCGGTGGCATAGTCGATCTCCACACCGGGCTGCACGTTGTAGCAGTAGACATGAAAGCAGACGCCCCGGCCCTGATCTTCCACGGAATATGCCTCCATCTCCACGCCCCGGGCCACCAATTCGGTATCCACAAAGGCGGGGGTCACCCGGTAGAGCACATGATTCCCTGTGGAGGCCACATAGTCCGCCACCTGATTTTCAAAGGGCAGCATCCCCTCCACGTTCATATACCGGGTGCCGGTGATGAGATTTTTTTCGTTGGCGTTTTCACCGGTAAGCTGAAAGCCGATGAGGTGACAGCGGTTATAGAGATTCCCGCCGTCCACAAAATCATATTGGTGCTGCACCCAGCCGGTGGGCTTCACCTTGCTGATGTTCTCCCGCTCTTCTGTGGGCATCAGGTCCACGCCGACGCAGGCCTCTGTGACACCGCAGCGGCCCAGACTGTCCAGCTCGCTGTAATACTCATAGGAACCGGTGGTGTATTCATCCTCCGTAAAGGAGGGCTGATTTCGGTCGATGACGGCGTAGGCGCTGGTGCCGTCATAGTCCGGGATATTCGATAGGTCATAGCTGGGGGCCAGCATTTGCCGGGCCAGACCGACGAGCATCGTCAGGACGATGACTGCCAGGGCCTCCTTCCGGCCGGGTTTTCGAGTTGTACGCCGTTTCTTTGCCATTTTGTTTCTCCTTTGGGTCCTGCGAAATTTTCACTGCCACATCATAACAGCTTTCGCCGGATTCCGCAACCAGGTATGAAGGGGTTTCCCTCCGGGCAGACTAATGAAAATCCATTCTCAGGAGGAACGCCATGCGCAAACGTCTGCAAATTTTCTGTCTGCTGCTTCTGCCCTGTCTGACGCTGATGGGGATCCTTGGCCGCGGCTCCCCCGCCGCCCTGTCCGCGTCCAGCGACGCCGCCATCCCCGCCTCCGCCGATAACTGGGGACTGTCCTTCCCTGCGGAGCACGAAACCCCCATCGGCAATGCCACAGCGGACTTTCTCACCCAGTATGACGCCTGGTATGTGGGGGACACCAGCCAAAAGGTCATTTATCTCACCTTTGACTGCGGCTACGAAAACGGCAACACCGAGGCCATTTTGGATGCGCTGAAAAAGCATAGTGCTCCGGCGGCCTTCTTCGTGGTGGGCCACATGATCGAATCCGCCCCGGACATCGTCCGCCGGATGGCGGCGGAGGGACACATCGTAGGCAACCACACCTACCACCACCCGGATATGTCCGCCATTTCCGACAAGGCCAGCTTCCAAAAGGAGCTGGATTCTCTGGCGGCGCTGTATCAGGAGATCACCGGGCAGGAATTGTCCCACTTCTACCGGCCCCCGCAGGGGAAATACAGTGAGCAAAACCTGAAACTGGCTCAGGAACTGGGCTACCAGACAGTGTTCTGGAGCCTTGCCTACGTGGATTGGTATGCCGACAACCAGCCCACAGCGGAGCAGGCCTACGCCAAGCTGCTCCCCCGCATCCACAACGGTGCCATCGTGCTGCTGCACTCTACCTCCTCCACCAACGCCGCCATTCTGGACGATCTGCTGTCGAAGTGGGAGGACATGGGCTACCGCTTCGCCCCCCTGACGGAGCTTTCCGCCCCGGCCAAGTCCTGACCAGCTGCCCCGCCGTTTCTAAAAAATTCCACTGCCCAAAATAACGCTGGAGACTGTCGATAAAGTGGTTAATTCTCAGTGATGGTAAGGAAGGGTGTGCGCGGGAAACCCAAGAAGGGTGTCCTGCGCCATTGAAATCCTAAGTTTTCAGAACTATTATAAAGTTCTGAAAACTTGCTCAGCGGGGCGAAAAGACTTTTTCGACACGCTGACGCTGTCCGGAGGAATATCCTCCGGGCAGCGTTGCTCATTTTTTCCGTTCCAGCAGGGCCAGCAGCAGTCCGCCGATCAAAATAGCGAGATCCGCCAGATTCCATACATAGCGGCCGATCTTTGGCAGCTTGGGAAACTGCACATAGTCATAGACCGCACCGCGCCGCAGCCGCTCCCACAGGTTGCTGAGACCTCCTCCCAAGGCCAGTCCCGCTCCTATGGGACTGCGGCGGCGGAATACCCACACCAGCGGCAAAATCAGAATGGACAGCGTCGTTACCAGCTTCCGTTTCAGAGGCAGGCTGAAGGCCGCGCCGTCATTCCACAGGGCCGTCAATCGGATGCGTCCTCCCCAGAAAAATGCGTCCTTCCGCTCCGGGCGGTTCAAAAGCTGCCGTAGACAGGCGCAGGCGGCCAAAACCGCCGCCGCGGTAAACAGTGTCAGCATCCGCCGCCCTCCTTCGCCTTTTTCAGCGCCGCCCGCACCGCGCCGCTGTTGGCATTCTTCCGGTTATTCTGCCACACGGTATCTCCGATCTGCTTCTGGACCTCCATCATTTCCTCGTGGAAAGCGGAGGCCGACAGCCGCAGAGCCCCGTGGCCCAGAATGATGATCTGCTCCGGCCCGTCGGAGGTGGCCACCCGGACCCGGTGCTGCCGCCCGATCTCATAGGTCGCCCGCTCGATATAGGCGTCCGCCGTCTCCGCCTCCTTGGTATAGACAATGGTGATGTTGTGGTACTTTTCTACGCTGCCCAGACCGCCCTTCACCTTGTAGGCGTCAAACACCAGAATGACCCGGCATTTCCGGTAGCCCTGATAGTTGCACAGGAGGTCGCACAGCTTTTTCCGGGCGGCATCCAGATGCTCTGCCGCCAGCTTTTTCAGCTCATCCCACGCGAAAATGATATTATACCCGTCTACCAGCAGATAGTCCTCGCCGGAGAAGGCCTGTTTCAATTCCCGCCGTTTTTCCTCCGAATGATCGGCCACAGGCCGCTTAGGAGCCTTGGGTGGAAGAAAACTCTCCCGCTTCACCGCGCCGTAGGTCCGCTCGAAAATGGCCTGCAACTCCTTGTCCTGGGCTGCGGTCCCTGCGTAGGTACTGACGGGCCACCGCTGGGGGGCCGCTTCCTTCGGTTCAGGCTCCGTCCCCTGCGGGCGCCAGCCGCTGTCCACCTGGGCGTGCTGGGCCACCTCCCGCCACGGGATCACCACACCGGCTCCGTGGGAGCAGAACACGGAATCCGCCGTGTTTTCTACGTCCCGTTCCGGGTCATACCCCATGGCCTCGATGACGGCTTCCGCCTCCGCGCAGGGGAAATACCCCGCCGGGACGCAGGACAACCGCCCCTGTCCACGGGTGTAGACCGCCACCTCCCGGGCATAATCCCGAAGGCCCGCCACCGGGGCCGTGCCGGTGAGGGCCGTTTCCTCTCCCACGGTCTCCGGCGGGTCCACCTTGCCGCCCATCTGCTGCAAGTCCGTCATGGCCCGGCCCACCTGCTGGGCGGGGACTTCCAGCCGGAACCGGTACCACGGCTCCAGCAGCACACTTTCCGCCTGCATCAGCCCATGCCGCACGGCCCGGTAGGTGGCCTGTCGGAAATCGCCGCCCTCGGTGTGCTTTTCGTGGGCGCGGCCCGCCAACAAGGTGATTTTGATATCGGTGATGGGTGAGCCGGTCAGTACCCCCAAATGAGGTTTTTCCAACAGATGTGTAAAGATCAGCCGCTGCCAGTTCAGATCCAACTTGTCCGTGGGGCACACGGAGGCGAGGGTAATGCCGCTGCCCGGCTCGCCGGGTTCCAGCAGCAGATGTACCTCGGCATAGTGCCGCAAGGGTTCAAAGTGGCCGATGCCCTCCACGGCGTTGGCGATGGTCTCCCGGTAGCAGACAGCCCCCGCGCCAAAGCTGATCTCCATGCCCAGCCGCTCCCGGACAAGCCGCTGCAAGACCTCCATCTGCACCTCGCCCATGAGCTGAGCGTGGATCTCCCCGTTGTTCCAGACGATGTGAAGCTGGGGGTCTTCCTCCTCTAACTGCCGCAGCTTTTGCAGCGCCGTGTGGGGATCCGTGCCGTCCGTCAGTTCCACCCGGTAGGTCAGGACCGGCTGCAAGACCGCCCCGGACCAGTCCGGCTCGATCCCCAGCCCCTGTCCGGGGAAGGTGTGACTCAGGCCCGTCACCGCCACTACGGCCCCGGCCTCCGCCGTGTCCACGGGGCGGAATTTCGTCCCGGAATAGAGCCGGAGCTGATCCGCCTTTTCCTGCCAGACCGTGTCCCCCTCCCGGCCGGTAAGCAGTTCCTTGGTGTGCAGCGCGCCACCGGTGATCTTCATGTGGGTCAGCCGGGCGCCCTGCGCGTCCCGCGTGATCTTGAACACCTTGGCGCCGAATTCCGCCGGATAGGCCGACTGGGGGGCATACCGCTCCACGCCGGCAAGCAGTTCATCCACGCCCTCCACCTTCAGCGCGGAACCGAAGTAGCAGGGAAACAGCTTTCGTTCCCCGATCAGACGGGAGATCATGTCCTCCGGAAGTTCTCCCGTTTCCAGATATTGCTCCAGGGCCGTCTCGTCGCAGACGGCGGCCTCCTCCCACAGGGTATCCGGGTCCCCGAAGTCCACGCAGCCGCCGCCGAGTTTGTCCTTTAAGTGGGCCAACAGCGCCGCCCGGTCCGCGCCCGCCAGATCCATCTTGTTGATGAACAGGAATGTAGGCACCTGATACCGTTCCAGCAAATCCCACAGTGTCCGGGTGTGGCTCTGTACGCCGTCAGTACCGGAGATCACCAGCATGGCGCAGTCCAGCACTTGCAGCGTCCGCTCCATTTCGGCGGAAAAGTCCACATGGCCGGGGGTGTCCAGCAGCGTCACACGGGTCTCCCCCAGTTCCAGCACCGCCTGCTTGGAAAAAATGGTGATGCCCCGCTGGCGCTCCATGGCGTCGGTGTCCAGAAAGGCGTCCTGATGGTCCACCCGCCCCAGACGGCGGATGGCTCCGGCCCGGTACAGCAGGGCCTCTGATAAGGTTGTTTTTCCGGCGTCCACATGGGCCAGAATGCCGATACAGATCTGTTTCATGGGCAATATCCGTTTCCGCCGGAGCCTCTTGCCCGGCCTGTTTTTTTCTTATTATGACAGATTTCCAACGGGGGTTCAACCCCCGCTGCCAGTCCTTTTCCTGATTCCGTATTTGGAAAGGCCGACCTATCGGCAACCGTTTCCGCAAATTCCTACAAAATCACCCGCTCGGAAACATGAGGTTGTTGGTCACACCGCCGATCTCTTGGGCGTTTGCATGATTTCCTCTTGACGGACCGCCTTCACCGTGCTAAACTGCAGCCAACTTGAGTGAAAGGACGGAGACAAACGATGACCTGCATAATCGGTTCTACTTTTGCATACGCTTCTGCGCAGGCAGTCTGCGCCGTTTCCGTCTGCTCTGAAGCTTCTTCCCACTCCAATATCGCTATGATTCTGGACGCCAGCCTGCTGCTGGCGTCCATTATTATTTTACCCATTATTCTGGTACATCATTTTCCCATTTGTCGAATCCCGGTACAACGCCCGGTTTCCCTTTCGATCCTCTGAGGATCGGACCTGAAACACCAAGCGGCTCCGTCGATTCGGCGGGGCCGCTTTTCTGTTTGCTTTCGCTCCGGTTATCCGGCTGTCAAAGCGTAAAACATTTGAAAGAACTCGAACTTATTTTCAGAACTTTACAAAAGTTCTGAAAATGTTTAATTCCAATGCGCAGGACACCCTTCTTGGGTTTCCCGCACACACTCTTCCTTACTGTCGTGAAAAATCTGCCACTTTATCAACAGACTCTTATTTTTCAGGAGGTATCATCCATGTATATCAGCATCACGAAAACGACACACCCCGGAACACTCCTCCCTTCGGATCAGCTGGGCTTCGGCATCCACTACACCGACCACATGTTCATCATGGATTACAGCGATGAAAAAGGCTGGTACGATCCCCGTATCGTCCCCTTCCAGAACATCTCTCTGTCCCCTGCCGCCTGTGTGTTCCATTACGGCGCCGAGGTCTTTGAAGGGTTGAAGGCCTACCGCCGGCCCGACGGCGAGGTGCAGTTGTTCCGCCCCTGGGACAACATGGAGCGGATGAAAAACTCCGCCATCCGCCTGGGTCTGCCGGTAGTCCCTCCGGAGGACGCACTGGAAGCCGTCAAGGCGCTGGTGAAGGTTGACGAGCGCTGGGTCCCCTCTGATCCCGGCACCTCTCTGTACATCCGTCCCTTCCTGTACGGCACCGATGCGAAGCTGGGGCTTCACGGCGTTCACACGGCCCAGTTCATCATCATCCTCTCCCCGGTGGGCAGCTACTTTGACAACGGCATGGAGCCGGTGAAGATCATCGTGGAGACCGAGGACGTCCGGGCTGTCCGGGGCGGCACCGGCGAGGCCAAATGCGGCGGCAACTACGGCGCTTCCAACCGGGCCGGAGAACGGGCCTTTGCCAACGGCTATTCTCAGGTACTGTGGCTGGACGGCGTGGAGCACAAGTATGTGGAGGAAGGCGGCGGCATGAACGTGGTCTTCAAGATCAACGGCAGGATCATCACCCCCATGCTGACCGGGTCCATCCTCCCCGGCGTCACCCGCCGCTCCTGCCTCCAGCTGTTTGAGGATTGGGGGATGCCCGTAGAGGAACGGCTCATCTCCGTCGACGAGCTGTTTGAGGCCGCCGCCAATGGAACGCTGGAGGAGGCCATGTGCGTCGGCACCGCCGCCGTCATCTGCCCCATCGGTGAACTGACCTACGAAGGCAAGGCATATACCATCAACAACTTCCAAACCGGCCCTCTGGCACAGAAGCTGTATGACACCCTCACCGGGATCCAGTGGGGCACGCAGCCCGATCCCCATGGCTGGACCTGCAAGGTCTGAGCTGTCCCGGCAACTTCTCTGTCGATCTCAAAACTCCATATCGTTTTACAGCCGTCTCCCGGATTTCTCCGGGAGACGGCTGCGTTGTTGATCTGATTCAGAATAGACTGCTAAAGACGTTTGACAGGTCTTTCCGTCTGTCAGTCCTCAATGCTGATAGCGCTGACAGGGCAGCCGTCCCGGGCGGTCTCTGCCTCGGTCTGCTGGTTGGCCGGGATCTCTCCACCGTGGGCCAAGCCGTCATCCCCCATGGCAAACACCACCGGGCAGGTTCCCGCGCACAGGCCGCAGCCGATGCAGTTTTCGTTCACTGTTGCTTTCATACGATTTACCTCCATTATTCCTGAATGGTTCCGTCCCGGCCCAGTGTTACCACCTGCCAGGGCAAAAACTTTCCGCTTTCCCGGAGCGCCGTTTCCGCCGCCCTCTGCAAGCCGCCGCAGCAGGGCACCTCCATGCGGACGATGGTGACCTCCCGGATGTCATTGCAACGGATGATCTCCGTCAGCTTCTCCGCGTAATCCCCCTCGTCCAGCTTGGGACAGCCGATCAGCGTGATCCGGCCCTTCATAAACCGCTCGTGGAAATCCGCCCGGGAAAAGGCGGTGCAGTCCGCGGCGATCAGCAGTCTGGCCCCCTGATAGAACGGCGCCTGTACCGGCAGCAGCTTGATCTGAACAGGCCACTGCATGAGCCGGGAGGCCGGGGCAGACCGCATGGGGGCAGCCGTGTCCGTTCCCTGATGCAGTGTGTCTGCCTGACTGCCGGGGCAGCCCATCTGTAAGGGTGCACTGCCGGAACAGCCGCTACGGGTGACGGGAGCGCTGCCCTTCAGGGACGCCGCCTTTTTCATCAGTTGTGCGGCGGCAACGGCCTTTTCATCAAACGCGGCGGCCTCCCGCTCCACAAAGGTAATTGCATTGGCGGGACAGTGGGGCAGACAGTTGCCCAGTCCGTCGCAGTAGTCATCCCGCAGGAGCACGGCCTTGCCGTCCACCATGCCGATGGCCCCCTCCTGACAGGCATCGGCGCAGGCGCCGCAGCCGTTGCACTTTTCCCGGTCGATCTCGATCACTCTCCGTACCATATAGAGTGTCTCCTTTTTTCTCAGCTATGCAGGCTTGTTTTTGTGCTCTTAGTATCGTATAATAGGCTCATAAAATCTGTTGCGTTTGCAACTTTTTCTGTAAAAACAACTGTCAGTTTCAGGAGGGATTTCCATGCGGGTGCGTGTTCCGGATTATTTTGACGGATTTTTCTGTCTGGCGGGGACCTGTCCCCATAGCTGCTGCATTGGGTGGGAGGTGGTCCTGGACGAGGACACGGTCCGGCGGTATCAGCAGCTTCCGGGAGCCTTGGGCGAGCGGCTCCGGGATGCGATGGCTCTGGACGGAGAGGATGTCTGCTTTCCGCTGGATGGCCGCCGCTGTCCCTTTCTGAATCAGGAAAACCTCTGCGACATTCACTGCGCCTTGGGGCCGGAGGCCACCTCCGTCACCTGCCGGGAGCATCCCCGTTTTATTGAGGACTACGGACCCTTTCAGGAGATCACTCTGTCTGCCGCCTGTCCCAAAGCCAATGAACTGCTGCTGGGCACCCGTGACTCTCTGACCTTCTCGGAGCGTCAGGATAACCAGCCCACGGAGGACGGGGACGAATGGCTGGATTGGCTGGTTCCTCTGCGGGACCGCCTGCTGGATCTCTTGCGAGACCGAAACCGCTCCTTAAAGGCCCGTCTGCGGGACTTTCTGTTCATCACCGAGGCGGCCCAACAACTATTGGACAGCGAAAACATGGCGGAATTGACCGCCTTCTGCACGGGATCTTGGGCGATTTCTGCGGAAACCGATGCCGGTTCCGGCTCTTGGGAAGCTGTTGCCTGCCGGTGCTTACAAGATCTGGAAATTCTGGAACCTGACTGGCTTGCGCTGCTGAAGCAATGGGAGCAAGCGCCGGAATTGCCCGGCTTCGCTCCCCAAGACCCGGAAAAGCTGGAACGCATCGCCGTGTACTTCGCCTTCCGGTATCTGCTGAAGGCCGTCAACGATGGAGACCTGCTGGGGCGGGCGCAGTTCTGCGCGCTGGGGGTGTTGGTAACGGACCGCCTCTCCCGTTTCGTAGGACTGCCGGAGGCCCTGCGGCTGTTCAGCCGTGAGATTGAGCATAACGAGGAGAATCTGGATACGCTGCTGGAACAGTTCTGGCAGACGGAGGGCCTTTCCCTGTCCGCTCTGCTGGCGGCCTTCGGCGGATAGGTCCACCTTTGTGCGACCTGCTTGTCCACCGCAGATCTTTTTGTCAAAAACGTTGAAATTGCACAAAAGCTATTGACTTACCGCCAATATCATTATATATTATAGACACAAAGAGGGAGAGAAAACCCTCAATGGGAAACCCTCTTTCTTCGCCGGAGAGCGTTACCGGAAGGTCAAATACGAAGCACATCATTTATGGGATCGCGTGAGACATGAATTCTGTACGCACGGTGCTTCATGGATTGGCAGGCAGTGTTTCAGCTCTCAACGGCAGATAGATGGAAGTAGAGGTAACCGTATTGAAAGAAATTCAGCAGAAGTAGCCCCCGCTTGTCGTTGGAACAAGCGGGGGCTGATGCTTTTTATATGGGCTTACCGTGGAAAACCAAAACCTTTTCGTCCCATTTTTTGTAAGAACGGACTGATATCCAGACAAATATCCGCCCTTTCTTGGCAGCTTCATCAAATTTGGATAAAGGGGTTGACATTCCGAATCTCCACGCCTATAATACGGCACAACAAGAAAATCACAGCAAACCTATGACGGAGAGCAGTACCCAGTCAAGATGACCTTTCAGAGAGTTCCGGGCGGTGAGATCGGAGCAGGAGTCGGCTGGCGAATGGACTTCGGAGGGCGGTCCGAACGGGAAACCAAGTAGAGACCGACGGGAATCCCACCCGTTATCCATCGGGGCGCGTATGATGGTACGCGTAAGCGAGTGGACGTGTAAACGTCAATTTGGGTGGTATCGCAGAAGCATCAGCTTTTGTCCCATGTGTGGGACGAAGGCTGTTTTTTTATTTCCTTTTGGCCCCGGCACAGTCAAAACGGTCATCTGCCGCTCAAACATTTTATATTTTTGGAGGAAACCAAAATGAAAACCAACATGATGAAGAAGCTCCTGACCCTGACTCTTGCCTGTGCCATGACCCTGTCTCTGGCCGCCTGCGGCAGCAAGGCCGAATCCCCCGCCGACAGTTCTGCCGACCAGAACACCGCCGCACCCACTGAAAGCGACGCCAAGACCTATAAGGTCGCCGTCATCAAGCAGCTGGACCACGCCTCTCTGGACGAGATTGCCAACGCCGTCACCGCGGAGCTGGATCAGATCTCCGCCGATAAGAATGTGAAGATCGAATACGAGGTCACCTCCGGTCAGGGCGACCAGACCATTCTCAAGCAGTTGAGCGACCAGGCCATTGCCGACGGCGTGGATGCCATCATCCCCATTGCCACCACCGCCGCTCAGATCGCCGCCCTCTCCGCCGAGGAGGCCAAGACCCCTGTGGTCTACGCCGCAGTCTCCGACCCGGAGACCGCTAAGCTGACCGGGATCGACTGTGTCACCGGCACCAGCGACGCCTTGAATACCGACTTCATCATGGATATGATGTTCGCCCAGAATCCCTCTGTCGCAAAGGTGGGCCTGCTGTACTCCCTGTCTGAACCCAACTCTGCCAAGCCCATTGCCGACGCCAAGGCCTATCTGGATACTAAGGGCATCGAGTATGTTGAGCAGACCGCCAATACCAACGATGAAGTAGTTGCTGCCGCTTCCGCCCTGATTGCTGCCGGTGTGGACGCCGTGTTTACTCCTACCGATAACGTCATCATGGCTGCAGAGCTGGCTATCTATGAAGATCTTGCCAAAAACGGCATCCCCCACTACACCGGCGCTGACTCCTTCGTCCGCAACGGCGCCTATGCCACCTGCGGCGTGAACTACACCGACCTGGGCACCCAGACCGCTGACCTGGCCTACACCGCCATGACCGAGGGCATGGATGGCATGGAGGACTACTACCTGATGGACGGCGGCATCATCACCGTCAACACAGACACCTGTGCCCTCATCGGCAAGCAGGCCGACTACGCCTGCTTCGACAGCATGGGCGAGGTGGTAGAGGTCACCACCACCAAGGACTGATCCAGTCAAATTCCCCGCCCCGCTCCCCCGGCCTGCTGCCGGGGGCAGCGGCATGAAAGGAGCGCATTCTCTTGCTGATGATCACACAAACCGCTCTGGAACTGGGCTTTTTATACGCCTTGGTGGCAATGGCACTGTTTCTGAGTTTCCGGATCTTGAATATCGCTGATATGACCACCGATGGCTGCTTTGTGCTGGGCGCGGCGGTCTCTGTCACTCTGGCCGCCGGGGGACACCCGATCCTGGCCATTCCCGCCGCCATGTTGGCGGGAAGCTGCGCCGGGTTCGTCACAGCTTTTTTGCAGACTCGCTTGGGGATTCCCTCCATTCTGGCGGGCATCGTCACCAACACGGGGCTGTACACCGTCAATCTGATGGCGATGGGCTGGAAGGCCAACCAAAGCCTGCTGGGAGACAGCACAGTCTTTACCCTTCTGCGGGACAGCGGCATCGGCGGCGATTGGTACGAGTTGCTGCTGGCGGCTTCTGTCACCATTCTGGCAGGCGTGCTGCTGCTGGCATTTCTGAAAACACGCATGGGCCTTTCCATTCGGGCCACAGGTGACAATCCCGACATGGTGCGGGCCTCGTCCCTGAACCCGGCGTTCACCGTCACGGTAGGACTGTGCGTATCCAACGCCCTGACAGCCCTTTCCGGGGCCATGGTGGGCCAGTATCAAAAGACGGTGGACATCAACTCCGGCACCGGCATCGTGGTCATCGGCCTGGCCTGCCTCATCATCGGTGAAACGGTTCTGGGCCGCCGGACCGTCACCAAGGGCGTGCTGGCGGTGATGATAGGCTCCGTGATCTACCGGTTTATCTACGCCGTTGTCTTTTACACCAAGGTCGTACCGGTGGAGTGTCTGAAGCTGTTGACGGCCGTCATCGTGGCTCTGGCCATTGCAGCTCCCAGCATCCGAAAGTGGGCGGCCTTCCAGCAGCGGAAGCTGGCCGCCGGAAAGGGAGGGAACTGACATGCTGGACCTTCAACACATCTCCAAGACCTTCAATCCCGGCACCGTCAATGAGAAAAAGGCCATCACGGACCTGTCTCTCCATTTGAACAAGGGAGAATTTGTCACGGTGATCGGTTCCAACGGCGCAGGCAAATCCACCCTGTTCAACGCCATCGCCGGCAGCTTTTATGTGGACGATGGCGCCATCACCGTAGGCGGTCACGATATGACCTTTCTGCCTGAATACAAACGTGCGAAGCGGATCGGCCGTTTATTTCAGGACCCTCTGAAGGGGACTGCCCCCAATATGACCATCGAGGAAAATCTGGCACTGGCAGCAGGAAACGGCAGTTGGTTTTCCCGCTTGACCCAGAAGGACCGGGCCCGTTTCCGCGACCGGCTGGCCCTTCTGGACATGGGACTTGAGGATCGGCTGAATCAGCCGGTAGGGTTGCTCTCCGGCGGCCAACGGCAGGCACTAACGCTGCTGATGGCGACCATGAATCCCCCCTGGCTCCTGCTTCTGGACGAGCATACCGCCGCCCTGGACCCCGGCACAGCGGAAAAGGTGCTGGAGCTGACGAAGCGGATCGTGGCGGAGGGAAATATCACCTGCCTGATGGTGACGCACAACATGCAGCAGGCTTTGGAGTTGGGAACCCGGACATTGATGATGGCTGACGGCCGGATCGTGCTGGACGTTTCCGGCACTGACCGGGCGGGCATGACCGTAGAGGATCTGATCCACCGGTTCAAGGCCGGTACCGGCAAGACCCTGAGCAATGACCGGATGCTGCTCTCCTGAACTTAATGATAGAAAAACACCCGTTTCACGAAGAAACGGGTGTTTTAATTTTTATCAGAAAAGTTCCAATTTTTTGTGATTTCAGGACTTTTCGTTTACTTTTTGCTCTCAGCCACAGCAACGGCCACAGCCACAGTTGCACCGACCATGGGGTTGTTGCCCATGCCGAGGAATCCCATCATCTCCACGTGAGCAGGGACGGAGGAGGAACCGGCGAACTGGGCGTCGGAGTGCATACGGCCCATGGTGTCGGTCATGCCGTAGGAAGCGGGGCCAGCAGCCATGTTGTCGGGGTGCAGAGTACGGCCGGTGCCGCCGCCGGAGGCCACGGAGAAGTACTTCTTGCCCTGCTCGATGCACTCCTTCTTATAAGTACCGGCCACGGGATGCTGGAACCGGGTGGGGTTGGTGGAGTTGCCGGTGATGGACACATCCACGCCCTCGTGGTGCATGACGGCTACGCCCTCGCGGACGTCATCGCAGCCGTAGCAGCGGACTGCGGCCCGCTCGCCATCGGAATAGGCCACCTCCCGGACGGTCTTCAACTCGCCGGTGTAGTAGTCAAACTGGGTCTGGACATAGGTGAAGCCGTTGATACGGCTGATGATCTGGGCGGCGTCCTTGCCCAGGCCGTTCAAGATCACCCGCAGGGGCTCCTTCCGGGCCTTGTTGGCGTTGCGGACGATGCCGATGGCACCCTCGGCGGCGGCGAAGGACTCGTGGCCCGCCAGGAAGGCGAAACACTTGGTCTCATCCCGCAGCAGCATAGCGCCCAGATTGCCGTGGCCCAAGCCCACCTTGCGGTCCTCAGCCACAGAGCCGGGGATGCAGAAGGACTGGAGGCCGATGCCGATGGCCTCGGCAGCCTCGGCAGCAGTCTGGACATTCCTCTTCAGCGCGATGGCCGCGCCGACGCAGTAGGCCCAGCAGGCGTTTTCAAAGCAGATGGGCTGGATGCCCTTCACGATCTCATAGGGATCAAAGCCAGCAGCCTTGCAGATCTCCCGGCACTCCTCCACGCTGGAGATTCCGTACTGAGACAGGACGGAATTGATTTTCTCGATTCTTCTCTCGTAGCTTTCAAACAGAGCCATTTCCAATTCCTCCTTCTCTTATTCCTGACGGGGATCGATGTACTTGGCGGCGCTGTCCCACTGACCGTAGTGAGACTTGGCGCTCTCCAGTGCCTCGTTGGCGTCCACGCCCTTCTTGACGGCTTCCATCATCTTGCCCAGGTTCACAAACTCATAGCCGATGATCTCGCTGTCCTTGTTCAGAGCCACGCGGGTGCAGTAGCCCTCTGCCATTTCCAGATAGCGGGGGCCCTTCTCTTTGGTGGCGAACATGGTGCCCACCTGAGAGCGCAGGCCCTTGCCCAGATCCTCCAGAGAAGCGCCCACAGGCAGGCCGCCCTCAGAGAAAGCCGTCTGGCTGCGGCCGTAGACGATCTGCAGGAACAGCTCCCGCATAGCGGTGTTGATGGCGTCGCACACCAGATCGGTGTTCAGTGCCTCCAGAAGGGTCTTGCCGATGAGGATCTCAGATGCCATAGCGGCGGAGTGAGTCATACCGGAGCAGCCGATGGTCTCCACCAGCGCCTCCTCGATGACGCCCTCCTTCACATTCAGGGTCAGCTTGCAGGCGCCCTGCTGAGGAGCACACCAGCCGATGCCGTGGGTCAGACCGCTGATATCCTTGATCTCCTTGGCCTGAACCCACTTACCTTCTTCAGGAATGGGGGCCGGTCCGTGATACGCGCCCTTGGCCACCGGGCACATACGCTGTACTTCGCTGGAATAGATCATAGTCCGCTCTCCTTTTCTATTCGTTCCGAATTTTGCCGGTTTTTCCAGAGCTGGCCCGGCATTTTGACGGTTTTTTCGTTCATATTATATCGGCAAACGATTACTCTGTCAAGGGTCGTCACCATACCTTAATAAAAGAATATGGAACGCTCATGCTCTTCCGCTGCGATCCGACAGGCAATAAAAACCGGGCCTCCGCATGAGCGGAAGCCCGGTCTGAAAAGCTTGTTGAATTCTGACAGTTCTCTTACAGCAGGCCGCTGGCAGAGAAGATGGATGCGAACACCAGAGAAACAACGGTCATCAGCTTGATGAGGATGTTGATGGAGGGGCCGGAGGTATCCTTGAAGGGATCGCCCACGGTGTCGCCCACAACAGCGGCCTTATGAGCTTCGCTGCCCTTGCCGCCGTGGTTGCCGTCCTCAATATACTTCTTGGCGTTATCCCAAGCGCCGCCGGAGTTGGACATGAAGATGGCCATCAGGACGCCGGTGACTAGAGCGCCGGCCAGCATGCCGCCCAGAGCGCCGGTGCCCAGCAGGAGGCCAACTGCCAGAGGAGCCAGAACAGCCATGACGCCGGGAACCAGCATCTCCTTCAGAGCGGAGGTGGTGGAGATGGCCACGCAGGACTTGTAGTCGGGCTTGCCGGTGCCTTCCATGATACCGGGGATGGTGCGGAACTGACGGCGCACTTCCTCGATCATGCTGTAAGCCGCCTTGGACACGGAGTCCATGGTCAGAGCGGAGAACACGAAGGGCAGCATACCGCCGATCAGCAGACCGATGGTCACGCGGGAATCCAGAATGTTGATGCCGGCATCACCGATGCCAACAGCCTGCGCATAGCTGACGAACAGAGCCAGAGCAGTCAGAGCGGCAGAGCCGATGGCGAAGCCCTTACCCATAGCAGCAGTGGTGTTGCCCACGGCGTCCAGCTTATCGGTGATCTCACGGACGCTGTGATCCAGGCCGCTCATCTCGGCGATACCGCCGGCGTTGTCGGCGATGGGGCCGTAAGCGTCCACAGCCACGGTGATACCGGTGGTGGACAGCATGCCGACAGCAGCCAGAGCGATGCCGTACAGACCGGCAACCTGATAGGAAACGAAAATACCAACGCAGATCAGCAGGATGGGCACGGCAGTGGACATCATGCCCACGGCGATGCCGCTGATGATGGTGGTAGCGGGGCCGGTCTCGGACTGCTGGGCGATCTTCTTCACGGAGTTATAATCGCCGGAGGTGTAGATCTCGGTGACGATACCGATGATCAGGCCAACGATCAGACCCGCGATGATGGCGATGGCCTGGGCCATACCGCCGAAGAACACATTGCTCAGAACCAGAGACAGGACCACCACGATGGCGGAGGAAACATAGGAGCCCATCTTCAGAGCCTTATGGGGATTGGAATTCTCATCGCCCCGGACAAAGAAGCAGCCGATGATGGAAGCCACGATACCGGCGGCAGCCAGGATCAGGGGGAACAGAGCGCCGGCGCCGTTGAAGGTGCCGACCACAGACACACCCAGAGTCAGCGCGGACACCAGAGCGCCCACGTAGGACTCAAACAGGTCAGCGCCCATGCCGGCCACGTCGCCCACGTTGTCGCCCACGTTATCAGCGATCACGGCAGGGTTCCGGGGGTCATCTTCGGGGATGCCGGCCTCGACCTTGCCCACCAGGTCAGCGCCCACGTCGGCAGCCTTGGTGTAGATACCGCCGCCCACACGGGCAAACAGCGCGATGGAGGAAGCACCCAGAGAGAAGCCGGTGAGAATCTCCACGTTGCCGGTGAAGGCATAGATGGCGGCGCAGCCCAGCAGGCCCAGGCCAACCACGCACATACCCATGACGGAACCGCCGGAGAAGGCGACGCCCAGGGCCTTGTTCATGCCGCTGGACTTAGCGGCGGCAGCGGTACGGACATTGGCCTTGGTAGCCACGTTCATACCCACATAACCGGCGCACACAGAGAAGACCGCGCCGATCAGGAAGCAACCAGCAGTGAGCCAGGTGATGAACAGGCCGATCAGCACGAACAGCACCGCCACGAAAATGACCAGGATCTTGTACTCCGCGAAGAGAAATGCCCGGGCGCCATCACTGATGTTTCCCGCGATCTCCTTCATCCGTTCCGTACCGGCGTCAGCCTTGGAGACCGCGGAGGTCTTCCATGCGGCAAACAGCAGAGCCAGAACCGCGCACAGCAAAACTACCCAAATGATGTTTTCCATTCCTTCCACTCCTTAAACGTTTTGTATAAAATTGAGTGTCTAACTTTGCTGTATCATTCTAACAACACCGTGCGTTTTTTTCAAGTAAATTTACCTAACGAGTGAATTACTTTAAATAAGTTTTACGTTTTGCCCAATTTTTTCCTTGAAAGCTTTTAAATTTTCGTCTTTATTTTTCATTTAACATTCATAAAATATGCGAATTATCAAATTTTTTTATATATATTAAGCCGTATTTTCTTTAAATACACATAAGAATGTGAATAATTTTTCGATTTTTTCTCAAACGTTTGCGAAAAATTTCAGAAAAACGATTACGCGTAGTCGAAATTTTTGACACCCTCAAAAAGCATAAAAAAATCCACGCCCTCTCGGCGTGGTCCTTCCGGTTTTACCGTTCGCTGTGGCTCTGCTCCTGACCGTCAAAAATCAGGTCATCCACATCTGCCATGAACTTGTTCATCGTCATTGCACATCCCTCCTTTTCTCAATTTTCATCCTGATTATACGTCTGCATTTGAAGGTTTGCAAGGCAGTAATTGTGATTTTTTTGTAAACTCTGCGTCAAGTGCCTTCATCCGCGCCGGGGTGGGGCTTCCTCACACGCTCCGGAACTCCTGTTTCTTTTCCGCAAAATGAAGAAATTTGTTTACATTCCGGAGGGATATTACTATAATATAAAGATATTTCCCGACGGTACACCGCCAGGCAGCGTGCCGTCTACCTACACATCAGGAGGCGGTTATGCCGAATCTCAAGTCTCTTGAGTCCCTGCGCCGCCGGATCTGCACCATTATTGACATTGGTACGGCGGACGATCTCATCAGCCGCGCCTATGACATTTTCTACACCTTGGTCATTCTGGTAAACCTGATGGTCACCATTGCCTACACCTTCGACGAGGCAGAGGCCGCCTGCGGTCCGCTGCTGCTGCGGATCGAAGCTGCCACCGTGGCCTTCTTCGCAGTGGACTGCGCTTTGCGGATCTGGACTGCCAAGTACCACCATCCCAATCTGAAGGAATGGAAGGCCGTCTGCCGATACATTTTTTCCTTCTCAGGCATTGTGGACCTGCTGAGCTTTCTGCCTTACTACATGCCCTTTTTCTTCCCCTCCGGGGCCGTGGCCTTCCGGATGTTCCGGGTGGTGCGGATCTTCCGCCTGTTCCGGATCAACGCCTATTACGATTCCCTGAACGTCATTACTCAAGTCCTTACCAGCAAGGCCCAGCAGCTTCTCTCCTCCGTGTTTATCATTCTGGTGCTGATGACCGCCTCCAGTTTGTGTATGTACTCTCTGGAGCATGACGCGCAGCCCCAGGTGTTCTCCAACGCCTTTTCCGGCATCTGGTGGGCGGTATCCACCCTGCTGACGGTGGGCTACGGAGATATTTACCCCATCACCACCCTTGGCAAGATCTTCGGCATTTTAATCACTTTCCTGGGCGTGGGCATGGTGGCGATCCCCACCGGTATCATTTCCGCCGGCTTCGTGGACCAGTATTCCCGCCTCAAGCGGATCAGCGAATACGGCACGGAGGCGGACATTCACTTCATCCGCATCCACCTGACCCCCCGGGACCGCTGGGCCAATGCCCCGCTGCGGGATCTGGGCCTGCCGGAGGGCGTCATCATCGCCGCCGTGCAGCGGGGACGGGACATCATTGTTCCCCGGGGCGATGTGGTGCTCCTTCCCGGTGACAATCTTGTGCTGGGAGCAGGCGTCTATGAGGATGACGTCCGCATCCAGCTAAAGGAGATCATCCTTCAGACACACCATCCCTGGGTGGGCCACCCGCTCCGGGATCTGGACATTTCCCGACAGACGGTCATCATCATGGTCCGCCGCCGGAACCGGACGCTGATCCCCAACGGCGGCCTGAAGCTGCTGGCGGGTGACAAGGTATTCCTCTATACGCAATCTCACCTGCCCCACGCGCAGGATATCCAAATCTGATCAATCATGCAAGGAGGCCCTCTATGGCTGACGATATGAGAACTCTGGGCTATATCTGCCCGAAATGCGGTGCGCAGGTAATGGGTGCCCGCTCCGCATTTGCGCTGGAAGCGTCTGATGCCGAGATCGAATGTTCCTGCGGCGGCAGTGTCCTGCGGACGAACTATGACGGCCAGAACTATCACATTCTGGTGCCCTGCGGCGTTTGCGGCCAGACCCACGAGGCCGTCTGTCCGCCGGAGCGGATGCTCCACGCTGCCACCGCCCTCAGCTGCCCGGACAGCAGGCAGTTCTGCTGCTTCATCGGCGATGAGGGCACGGTGGAACATCACCTCCGTGAGGCCAGCATTGCCATCTCCAAGGAAAAGGCGCAGGAGAACAGCGGCGAGGCGGAGGCCTTTACCGACAATGTGATCATGTACGAATTCCTCTCTGAGCTCAAGGACATCGCCGCCCGGCCCAACGGCATCACCTGCGGCTGCGGCAGCCACGATTACAGCATGGAGATCCGCCGGGACGCGGTGGAGCTGACATGCCGGGACTGCGGCGCCCGCCTGCGGCTCAGCGCCGCCACCGACCGGGATCTGGACGATCTCTGCTGCCACATGAAGCTGGTCATTCCCGGCGGGAAGTGACCGTCTCCTTCTATTCTCAAAAAGAAAGGTGTAAAACTGTATGATCTCGCTTCTGGCCCGTTTCTTCTGCAAAAGCGACGGGAAAAGCCCCGCTCAGCTGCGGACGGCCTACGGTATTCTCTGCGGCGCTGTTGGGATCGGGCTGAACCTGCTGCTGTTTTTGGGCAAGTTCTTTGCCGGGACCCTCTCCGGCTCCGTCGCCATCACGGCGGACGCCTTCAACAACCTCTCTGATGCCGGTTCCTCTGTGGTCACGCTGCTGGGCTTCCGCATTGCCGCCAAAGCGCCGGACCCAGGCCATCCCTTCGGCCACGGCCGGGCGGAGTACCTCTCCGGTCTGGCGGTATCCATGCTGATTTTGCTGATGGGCGTGGAACTGGCCAAGGAGTCCCTGAATAAGATCCTGCACCCCGCTCTGGTGGAGTTCAGCTGGCTGGTGATCGGGATTCTGGCTGCTTCTATCTGCGTGAAGCTGTATATGGCCATGTATAACCGCTCCCTCGGCAAAAAACTCTCCGCACCGGCGCTGCTGGCGGCCGCAGCGGATTCGCTGGGAGATTGCATGTCCACCTCCGCCGTTCTGGTCGCCACTCTGATCGGCCATTACTTCCAGCTCCCGGTGGATGGCTGGGTGGGTGTTCTGGTGGCACTGCTCATTTTCAAGGGCGGCATAGACGCCGCCAAGGACACCATCGATCCCCTGCTTGGAAAGCCCCCCACGCCGGAATTTGTTAAAGAAATCGAAGATCTGGTGATGACCCACAAGGAGATCTCCGGGATTCACGATCTGGTAGTCCATGATTACGGCCCCGGTCGGGTGATGATCTCCCTCCACGCGGAGGTCCCGGCCACCGGCAGCGTCATGACGATTCATGACACCATCGACAACATCGAACAGGAGCTGCACCGGAAGCTGGGCTGCGAGGCGGTGATCCACATGGACCCCATCGCCACGGATGACAGCACAACCGTTGTCCTCCGGAATAAGATCACAGAGCTGGCCCATTGCATCGATCCGGCCCTCAGTATCCACGATTTCCGCATGGTCCCCGGCCCCACCCACACCAATCTGATCTTCGACGTGGTAACGCCCTTCGGCTTTCGGCTGGAGGACGCCGAGGTAGCCCGGCAGCTCCGGGCTCTCATCCGCACCTTTGACAGCCACTATGTCCCCGTGATTCAGGTGGAGCACTCCTACATATAATCTGACAGCGGCGGCCCGGAGTCATTCCGGGCCGCCGCTGTATGCGCAGGCCGATCTTTTTTTGATTTTTCCCGCAAAAGGCCTTTACAAGTTCAGGAAATGTTGCTATAATAACAGGGCTGTATGGGGGCGTAGCTCAGCTGGGAGAGCGTACGGTTCGCATCCGTAAGGTCGAGAGTTCGATCCTCTTCGTCTCCACCATAAAAACCACTCCATCGGAGTGGTTTTTCTTTTTCGTTAACGCTTCACTGGAAGTTTTTGTTTGGGGGTATCTTATGAAAACCGCATTGATCACCGGCGCGTCCCGGGGAATTGGTCGGGCCGTGGCCCGGGAATTAGCTCATCAGGGCTGGGCTGTAGGCATCAACTACCTGAATCGGGCGGACAAGGCCCGGGAGCTGGTGGAGGAGCTGACGGCAGAGGGCTGTCATGCCGCCATGTTCCAAGCCGACGTCGCGGACAGCGCTGCCGTGGCCGAGATGGTCCGGAAGCTGGGTGAGACCTTCAGCCCGGTAGAATTGGTGGTAAACAACGCCGGTGTGTCGGGTCAGGGGCTGTTTCAGGACACCACCGACGAGATGTGGGACCGGTATCTGGCGGTAAATCTGAGCGGCGCCCGGAACACCGTCAAGGCGGCCCTCCCCCACATGATCTCGGAAAAACGGGGCTGCATCGTAAATATTTCCTCCATCTGGGGCCAGCGGGGGGCAAGCTGCGAGGTGGCTTACTCCTGCACAAAGGCGGGTATCATCGCCCTGACCCGGTCGTTGGCTATGGAATTGGCCCCCTCCGGCATCCGGGTAAACTGCGTGGCCCCCGGCGTCATCAACACTGATATGGTCCAGGTGCTGGGGCAGGAGACCGTGGAGGAGCTGATCCGCGAGACGCCTCTGGGCCGCTTGGGAACACCCGAGGATATCGCCTATGCCGTGGCATTCTTCGCCTCGGAGCGGGCAGGCTTTATCACCGGTCAGGTCCTCACCGCCGACGGCGGCTTCATTGTATAAAACTTCATGCATGAGCAGTGCACCGCGAACATGCGCAAATGCCAGTGCGTGAAGGTTTCGCGCATCATTTCCGGTTGCCCCGCAGGGGCGAGGAAATGGCACATTTCTTATTTCGCTATGCTTTTGCATAGCAAACCCGCACAGCAAAAGGACTGCCGCTTAGCGGCAGTCCTTTATCGTTGACTGACCTCCCAGGCGTCCTGAAAGATCAGATCATCCACATCACCCATAGGCTTTTTCGGCTCCATACGCTTCCCTCCTTTGCGATATCTGCATTTGCAACTTACTCAGTATATGCCGCCGAAGGTGAAAAATTGCACGAAACCGTGCATCGGAATTAAAAAAGCCGTCCGGGATGTCCCCTTTACAAATGATCTGAAAGTGTGTATAATATTTTTAATTATGTGCAAATATCTGCAAATGCGAGGAATTTAATCATGGAACTGACTCAAGGCGTCCGGTTCGACACATTGGAGCTGTCACCGGAAATTCTGCGCGCTTTAATGGAGCGCAATATTGTACAATCCACCTCGGTGCAGGCGGGCTGCATCCCTCCCATGCTGGAATGGCGGGACGTGATCGCCAAGGCCCCCACCGGTACAGGCAAAACCTTTGCCTACGGCATCCCCATCGTAGAGCATATCGACCCGGAGGACGAAAGCGTTCAGGCGGTGATCCTGGCCCCCACCCGGGAGCTTGCCATCCAGATCACCGATGAGCTGCGGATCCTCTATACCTATAAGCCCGGCATCCGGGCAGTGTGCCTGTACGGCGGCGCCCCCATCGGCCGCCAGATCGACGCGCTGAAAAAACATCCCCAGATCGTAGTGGCCACGCCGGGACGGCTGTCCGACCACATGAAGCGCCGCACCGTCCGGGTGGATACGGCGAAAACCGTGGTGCTGGACGAGGCGGACCGGATGCTGGACATGGGCTTCATCCATGACGTGACCCGGCTGCTGGACCGCATGGACAAGCGGAAAAATCTGGGACTGTTCTCCGCCACCATCTCCCGTGAGGTCATGGACATCGCTTGGGTGTATCAGCGGGACGCGGAGGAGGTCACCGTCCGGGAGGACGAGCAGAACAAGCCCGATATCAAGCAGTTCCGCATGGATGTGAGCTTCGACGGCAAGGCGGAGGCCATCGCCAAGATCTTGAACGAGACCGGCTTTGACCGCTGCATGGTGTTCTGCAACACCAAGGGCAACACGGAGCGCATCACCAAGTTCCTGCAGATGCGGGGCATCGACGCCCAGTGCATCCATGGGGACATTCCCCAGAAGAAGCGGGAGCAGGTAATGGATCTGTTCCGCAAGGGTAAGCTTCGGGTCTTTGTCTCCACTGATGTGGCCGCCCGGGGTATCGACGTGGATGATGTGGACATCGTGTTCAACTGCGACATTCCCGATGAAAATCAGGACTATGTCCACCGGATCGGCCGTACCGGCCGGGCCAAGCGGCAGGGCGTGGCCGTCAGCTTTGTGGCGGACTTCCCCTCCAAGATCCGGATCGACGATATTGCCAAGAATACCCGCAACGAGATCCTGCCGGTGAAATTCGATGAAAACGGCAGCCTGACCATGGCATAACATAAAAGGAGTCCCTATGAAATTATGGAAGCGCCTGACAGCGCTGTGTCTCAGCGCTCTGGTGTGCGTTACCCTCCTGACCGCCTGCGGCCGGAAGGAATCGGCAGACGGCCGGGCATCCCTCTCCGTTTGCGTGGGTGAGACCCCCGCCACCTATGATCCTATCTACGCCCAGCGGATCGGAGACCAGACCATCCTGAACCACCTTTATGAAAATCTGATGCGGCTGGAAAAGGGCGAAAACGGCCAGACCACCGCAGTCCCCGGCGCCGCCAAAAGCGTGGACATGAAGGAAAACAGCGACGGCACCGTCACCTACACCTTCCGCCTCCGGGGCGGCAAGTGGTCCGATGGCGTAGAGGTCAAGGCCAGCGACTTTGTATACGCCTGGCAGCGTCTGGCGGACCCCGCCACCGGCTCCGTGTATGCCCCGCTGCTGTCCATTGTCAGCGGCTATGCGGAGGCTCAGGCCTCCGGCGACATGAGTCTGCTGGCGGTGAGCGCAAAAAGCAGCACCACCCTTGTGGTGACCCTGACCGGTCATTATGACTGGTTCCTGCGGGAGGTCTGCACCTCCATCGCCACCATGCCTCTGCGGCAGGATGTTGTACAGCGTCTCAAGCAGGAGGCGGATGCCGCCAGCGATAATCTGAAAGAGGATGAGACGCCCCGTCGCTGGTGGTCCGATCCCACCCGTCTGGTGACCAATGGTCCCTATACTGCCTCCGCAGAGGACGAAAATGCTCTGACGCTGACGGAAAATACCGCCTACGGCAAAAAGCTGACCGGTCCGGAGGATCTGACCTTCCGCTTCGGAGACACGCAGACGGCGGAGGTCCTGTATGATCAGGGCGTGGTAGACGCTGTCTGGCCTCTGACGGAGGAGGAGATGGCAGAGCAGATGGAAGCGGATGAGACCTGGCAGGCAGAGCCTGTTCTGGAGACTTACTCCGTCATGTTCAACTGCAGCCGTCTGGAGGATGAATCTATCCGCAAGGCCCTGAGTCTGGTGATCGACCGGGAACAGCTGGCCGCCATGGCGGGGATTACGGCACAGCCCGCCGAGGGACTGGTGCCCCCCGGTGTGCCGGAGGACAACGCAGATCTGGATTTCCGCGCCTGCGGCGGCAGCCTGCTGGACAACGATCCGGAAAGCTACGCCGACCGCTGCCAGAATGCAGTGGGCCTGATGCAGAATGCCGGATATGACCGGGGCAGCGACCTGAGTGCGGAGCTGGGTGCTCTGGAATATCTCTATGTGGATCAGGGCAGCAACAAGACCGTGGCCATGGCCCTGTGCGGTATGTGGGGCCACTATCTGGGCGTGAACGTAACGCCCAGAGCCGTAACGCCGGCGGAGCTGGCCTCCGCCATGCGCAGCGGGAATTACACGCTGGCCGGTATGTCCGTCAGCGCCGTGTGCAACGATGCGGAATGTTTCCTGATGGACTGGACCACCGGCAATCGGGACAACTTCCTCCACTATGAAAACAGCGCCTACGATACGCTGATGTCCATCATCGCCGGTGCAGAGGACGGCTCGGCCCGTATGGGCTGTCTCCATGACGCGGAGGACCTGCTGCTGGAGATCGACTGCGCCATATCCCCCCTCTACACGGTGGGAACGGCTTGGAAGCTGCGGGACACCTATCTGGGTGCCGTCCGGGACCCCCGGGGCTGGTTCGACTTCCGGGGCGTGTATCCAAAGCCCGTCACCGTGCAGTAATTCCAACGGAACCAATGGAATACGCCGCGACCGCAATGAAATGCAAAAACAACGCAGCCGTTTTTGGGAGATCCTCCCGAAAACGGCTGCGTTTTTTATGTTCCAATCTCTTGCGGACAACTTTCTTACGGCTTCGCGTAGATTTTTCTTCCGGCGGACCAGACTGCCTGTACGGCCCCCTCCTGACGGCGGTACACCGCCCGTTCCAGCCGCTCCGCCGGAGTCAGGGTGCGGGGCTGGGGCAGTGTGTCATCCGCCAGTACGATGGCGTGAAGGGAATTTCCCGCGGCAAAGCCCGGTTGCTCTCCAAAGAAAGCGGCCCCGGCAGAGGTAGCCAGATACCACCCCTCCGCCACGGTGAGGAAGGGGGTGCTCCAGTCATCCATCATCCGCCGGGCCTTGGAAGCTCGGACGGCGGCCGCCGTCACATCAAACAGATCCAGATGATCGCCTCCGGCGATGTCGCTGCCAAGAGCCACCTTTACGCCCTCGTCCAGCATCCTCCGTACCGGCGCCACGCCGGAGCAGAGATTCTGATTGGAGTCGGCACAGTGGACCACCGTTACCCCGGCGTCCTTCATGGCCTGCCGCTCCCGCTCGTCCGACCAGACGCAGTGGGCCATCACGGTGCGGTCATTCCAAAGGCCGTACTTCTTGTAGGTCTCCCAATACTGTCTGCAATCCGGGTGGAGTTGGCGTACCCAGTCCATCTCCGCGCCGTTTTCCGACAGGTGGGACTGCACCGGCAGATCGCGCTCCGCCGCCAGCTTTCCCAAAAATGCCATCAGCTCATTCGTGCAGGAGGGGGTGAACCGGGGTGTCAGAATTGGCTTGATGTGCCGGAAATCCTGACAGGCATCCAGCCACCGCAGCGTTTCGCGCATGGATTCCTCCGTGGTCTCCTCCAACACGCCGGGTGCGCCGTTGCGGTCCATATTCACCTTGCCAACATAGCCGGTGATCCCCGCTTTTTCCAGCTCATCCATCAAGATCAGGGTAGCGTCGGTGTGGAGAGAGGAAAACATACACACCCGGGTCGTCCCGTGGGACGCCAATTCCCCCGCCAGCTGCCGGTACACCGTCCGGGCGTAGTCCGGCTCCGCAAACCGGGCCTCCGTGGGGAAGGCGTAGGCATTCAGCCAGTCCAGCAGGGGCAGATCCATACCCATCCCCAGCATGGGATACTGGGGAGCGTGGAGGTGCAGGTCCGCAAAGGACTGGACGATCAGGCAGTCTCCATAGTCCTCCACAGACGCTCCGGCATATTGCTCCGGCAGCACCGGATACACCCCGGTAATGACGCCGTTTTCAGCGATAAGATAACCGTGTTCCGTCACATCCAGCCGGCCGCAGGCCTGCGCGGAAACGATATTTCCTTTCAGAATAGTGGTCATTGCGTCCTCCTTTCAAAACAAAAGAGCGCCCGCATAAGCGGACGCTCATAGCAAGATCTTAGGCGATCTCATAGAAACTTCCGCGCCTGAGACGATCCCATCAGCGGAATTATATGAGCCATATTTCCTTTTACAGTTTAATCATACCACGGCGCCGGGAAAAAGGCAAGCCTCTCCGTCGGCACACATCCGGGAATTGTCGCCTATACTGGCGTACAGGCAAAATTCCGCCTGAATCGAGGAAAAGGCGTTGATTCGTATGCTGCAAGCATTGAGCTGGGCCGCTTTGGGCACCGGCTTTACCTTTCTGATGACCACCTTAGGGGCTGCGGTGGTATTTTTCTTTGTGGAGGAGCCCCGGCCCCAGTTCCAGCGAACCATGCTTGGCTTCGCCGCCGGGGTGATGACGGCGGCCAGCGTCTGGAGCCTGCTGCTGCCCGCCATCGAGCAGTCGGCGGACTTCGGCGTTCCCGGCTGGCTCCCCGCGGCGGCGGGGCTGCTGCTGGGCGTGGGCTTTCTCTCCGCGCTGGACGCCGTTCTGCCCCATCTGCGGCGGGCAAAGGACATGGACTTGACCCGCCGCCAAAGCACGCTGCTGATGGCAGCCATTACCCTCCACAATGTACCGGAGGGCATGGCGGTGGGCCTCGCCTTCGCACTGGCGGCAGAGGGAGAGGGCATGGCCGGGGCCGCGGCGCTGGCGCTGGGCATCGGCATCCAGAATCTTCCGGAGGGTGCCGCCATCTCCCTTCCTCTGCGGCAGGAGGGCAGCTCCCGGGGCCGGGCTTTTCTGTTAGGGACCCTCTCCGGCAGCGTGGAGCCGATTTTCGGTATTCTGGTAGTGCTGGTAGCTGCCGGTGTCCGTCCCTTGATGCCGTGGCTCCTCAGCTTCGCCGCCGGAGCCATGCTGTATGTGGTGGTGGAGGAACTGGTGCCTCAAGCCCATTCCAAAGCCGGGACCTGCGGCTTTGTGGGGGGCTTTTTAATTATGATGATCTTAGACGTGGCGCTGGGATAGTGTGTCAAAATGTAAACTTACATTGTCTCCCGAAAAAAAGTCTGCTATAATCGGCCCAGCACACCAAACCCACGCAAAGGAGAACAAATATGGATACAGAATTCAGCGGCAGCGCAAATTACGTAGCGTCCCGCGACCTGATGGAAACCGTCAACATTGCCGTGGCTTTGCAGAAGCCTTTGCTCATCAAGGGTGAGCCGGGCACCGGCAAGACCATGCTGGCCCAGGCCGTGGCGGACGCTCTTGGGAAAAAGCTCATTATCTGGAATGTAAAATCCACCACCAAAGCCCAGGACGGCCTGTATGTCTACGATGTGGTACAGCGGCTCTATGACAGCCAGTTTGGAAACGCCGGTGTGGATGACGTTAAAAAATACATCAAGCTGGGTAAACTGGGCGAAGCCTTCTCCGCCGACGAGCAGGTGGTCCTGCTGATTGACGAGATCGACAAGGCGGATCTGGAATTTCCCAACGACCTTCTCTGGGAGTTGGACCGGATGGAGTTCTACATCCCCGAGACGAAGGAGACCGTACAGGCCAAGCAGCGCCCCATCGTCATCATCACCTCCAACGCAGAGAAGGAACTGCCGGACGCTTTCCTCCGTCGGTGCGTGTTCCACTACATCGAGTTCCCGGAGCAGGAGCAGATGGAAGCCATCCTCCGGGTCCACTTCGGTGATTTGGAGGAAAAGCTGGTAAAGCAGTCCCTCGCCGCCTTCTACTGGCTGCGGGAGCTGCGGGGCATTGAGAAAAAGCCCTCCACCTCTGAACTGGTGGACTGGATCCGGGCGCTGGTGGCTGGCGGCGTGGACCCGGCCCGCATTGAAAAGGAGATCCCCTTCGCCGGTGTCCTGCTGAAAAAAGACAAGGATCTTCAGACCCTGCGAAAGGTGAAGTAGCCATGTTCGCCGCGTTTTTTTACCTGCTGCGTCAGCGGGGACTGCACGTCTCCCTGAACGAGTGGATGACGCTGCTGGAGGGCATGGAAAAGGGACTGCACCATTCGACGCTCACCGGCTTTTATCACCTGTGCCGGGCCATCGTGGTGAAGAATGAAACGGAATTTGACCGCTTTGACCAGATCTTTCTGGAATTTTTCAAGAACGTGCCCTACACCGGGGAGCTGCCGGAGGACCTGCTGGACTGGTTGAACCACCCCAGCGAGGATCTGAAACGGACCATTGCCGACCTGCGCTCCGCCGGGTTTCCGGACGAAACGCTGGAGGAACTGCTGAAAATGCTGGAGGAACGTCTGAAAGAGCAGACGGAGGAGCACAACGGCGGCAACTACTGGGTTGGGACCCAGGGCCGCACCCCTTGGGGCAACAGTGGTTGGCATCCCAACGGCATCCGGATCGGCGGGCAGTCCATGCACCGCACCGCCATGATGGTGGCGGGAGAACGAAAATTCCGGGACTTCCGAAAAGACAATAAGCTGGACACCCGCCAGTTCCAGATGGCCTTCCGCACGCTGCGTCAGCTGTCCGCGCAGGAGTGGAGCGCCGAAAAGGAGCTGGATGTGGACGCCACGATCCACGATACCTGCGAGAGCGCGGGGCGGCTGGAGATCCGGTACAGGAACCCCCGGAAGAACACGGTGAAGGTCCTGCTGCTGATGGACTCCGGCGGTTCTATGGACTACTATTCCGGCCTGTGCAGCCAGCTGTTTCAGGCGGCCACCAAGTCCAACCACTTTAAAGAGCTGCACACCTACTATTTCCATAACTGCATTTACGGCGACGTTTACAACGGCCCCCGCCTCTGGCAGGACGGCCAAACGCCTACGGAATGGCTTTTGCAGAATTTCGATGCCAGCTACAAGGTCATTCTCGTGGGCGATGCCGCCATGAACCCCTACGAGCTGCGGGAAAAGCAGTACGATTGGCGGAACCAGCGGTACGGCCCTTCCGGTCTGGAATGGCTGGAGCTGTTTAAAAAGCACTTCCCCTATCTCATCTGGCTGAACCCGGAGCCCCTTCCGGCATTTCAGGACTTCTGGACCTTGACCCATCTGCAGTTGGCCAAGATGTTCCCTATGTTCGACCTTTCCGCCGAGGGCTTGGAATCCGGCATGAAGCGCCTGATGGTGAAGCGGTAGGGGAGACAAGCCCGCAGCATCGCGGGCAAAACAAATGAAAAGAGGTGGATTATGGATTTTCCCAAGCTGCTGGGGCTGCGCCCCGGCGTCACCGCCGTGATCGGCAGCGGCGGTAAAACCAGTTTACTGCGCCGTCTGGCGGAGGAATTACCGGGGACGGTCCTCCTCTGTACCACCACCCATATCCGCCCCTTTGAGGAATACCCCCTGCTGACGGCTCCTACGCCGGAGGACATCCGCAAGGCTCTGACCGCTCATCGGGTCCTCTGTCTGGGGACCCCCTGCGAAAATGGCAAGCTGACCGCTCCCTCCCTTTCCGTAGAAACACTGGCCACGCTGGCGGACTATGTGCTGGTGGAGGCCGACGGTTCCCGGCAACTGCCTTTGAAGGCCCATGAAGCCCACGAGCCAGTGATCCCCGCCGTCAGCCGTCAGGTGATCTGCGTGGTGGGGGCATCCGGTTTCGGGAAACCCATCCGGGAAAGCGTCCACCGGCCAGAGCAGTTCTGCGCCCTGACCGGCGCCGCTGCGTCAGACCCCGTCACGCCGGAACAGGCCGCAAAGGCCATTTTGGCGGAACAGCTGTGCGACGCCGTGTTCCTGAATCAGATCGACACGGAGGCCCAACGGTCTCTGGCGGACCGCTTTGCCGCGGCGCTGGGCGGCTCCGGTCTCCGGATCGCCGCCGGGAGTCTTCGGGCCGGGAGCGGCTGGCTTTACCCGGATATCTGAAAAATATGACAGGCCCACTGTCCCCACATTCTGCTGCGAAGCCGCATTTTCTTCGCAAAAGTGCAAACATTTCCACAGAATCATTGATTTTCGCAAACGTTTTCTCCTGTGAATTGCATAAAAATACCGTCAGGGGGTTCACAGTCAACTGGTTCCATGGTATAATTTGACACGTTCTTAACAATATTTCCGCTGCCTTTATCCGCCGCGGAATGATTCTGAACGGAGAAAAACGCCATGGAACACCATGAAAAAGCAGGATGCCTGTTTCCTAAAATCGGTATGCGCAACGTCAAGACCGCCCTTGCGGCCGCTCTGTGTGCGCTGGTCTACTACTTTCTGGACCGCAACCCCACCTTCGCCTGCATCGGCGCCATTTTCGGCATGGGCAGCAGCTTTATGCAAAGCCGACTTCACGGCGGCAACCGCTTCTTTGGCACAATGGTAGGCGGTTTTATCGGCATGGGGCTGTTTGCCATTTACATGGAGCTGTTCCCTGACGGCAGCAACGCCTGGGTCCTGATCCCCTTGACCTTCGTCGGCGTGATCATTTTGATCCTGCTGTGCCAGCGCATCTGGGTGGGCGGCGTACAGCCCGGCGGCGTGGTGCTGTGCATTCTGCTGTTCAACACCCCCACGGACACTTATATCACCTACGCCATGAACCGTATTCTGGACACCGGAATCGGCGTGCTGGCGGCGATTTTTGTCAATGGGATGCTGCCCGGCGGCTTCACCTTCTCTTTTATGCACAGGCTCTACCAGCGTCTGGGGATCCGGGACGATGTAGAGGATGAATTCATGGCCAAACCCGCCGTCTGAGCGATCGAAGGCCGCTCCTTCCAAACGGATCCATTCGCGCAAATGCAAATATGCAAGAAGTACCGCTCCCCTGCTGAGAAAACGTTCAGCAGGGGAGTTTTCTATCTACGCCCCCAGGGTTTGATCCGTAAATTCCGTGTGAAACCCGAAAAAGAGGAAGTGCACTTCATGGAAGCCCACTTTCACCTGACATAGAATCTCGGTATCAGTCAGATATACGGAGGTTTTGACGAATGAACGGGTATAAAGAGTCACTTCGGCAGTACTTTTCTGTACAGGCGAAAGCGCTTCGCAAGAAGCGGAAGCTGACCCAAGAGGAAATGTCCGAGCAGTTACATATCACGGTTCGGGCCTATGGCGATTTAGAGCGCGGCTGCAGTTGTTGTTCTGCAATCGCTCTCTTATTCTTTTTACTGATGCTGGAGCCAGATGAGCTGGCGGCGTTTCTTGCGCAGATGAAAAAGCAGTTCCGGGATCAGGATCAGCAGGAGGTCGCATAGACCCCTTTTTGCAGTATTTCTGTATCTGAAAATATGGGGGGGATTTAGAATATGACCAGTCGCAAGCGTGTGCTATTGGCCGACGGCAGCGAGGAATTTCGCTGGTTGATGTGGAAAAATGTGGCAAATCATGATTTTTTCTCCCTCGCAACCGTCGGCAGTGGCCGCGATGTTTTATTATGTATGCAAAAACAGACTGCCGATCTGCTGCTGATGGACACGGCGCTGCCGGATGTCTGCGGTCTAACCGTGTTGGATGAGTTACAGCGCCGGGGAACTGCCCCACAGAGGGTCATTCTTCTCTCCAGCATCGTTTCTGAGCAAGTCACCGATCAGGCCTTTGCTCTGGGCGTCTCACAGTTTATTCCAAAGCCGTTTCATACCGATCTGCTGTTTGATGCCATGTACGAACTGTTTCCCGGCTGTTCCTGCGGTCATTGGCCGCATAGTCCTCAGTAGGATACAGATGGTCCACGCCCTCAGAAAATAAAAAAACCCCAACGGGCACCGCAAACGCGATGACCCGCCGGGGGATCTCCGGAATCAGTCGTCGCCTCCGTCAAAGGGAGCCGCATGATCCGGACTTTTTACTTTTCAAAGACGGGGATCAATCCACCAGACCGGCGGTGATGATGGCCATGGAGTAGACCTCCAGAGCGTTGCAGCCGCGGGACAGGTCGTTGATGGGCGCATTCAGACCCTGCAGGATGGGGCCGTAAGCGTCGAAGTTACCCATGCGCTGGCAGATCTTGTAGCCGATGTTGCCGGCGTTGATGTCGGGGAAGATGAAGGTGTTGGCATGACCGCCCACGGAGCTGGTGATGTGCTTGGTCTTGGCCACCACGGGAGACACGGCGGCGTCGAACTGGAACTCGCCGTCCACGGGAACATCGGGCATGGCAGCCTTGGCCTTCTCGCAGGCGTTGCGCATCTTGTCCACGTCCTCGCCCTTGCCGGAGCCCAAAGTGGAGTAGCTCAGGAAGGCCACCTTGGGATCGATGCCGAAGACCTTGGCGGTACGGGCAGTCTCAACGGCGATCTCCACCAACTCATCCTCGGTGGGCTTGATGTTGATGGCGCAGTCAGCCATAGCCAGGACCTCGTTCTCGCCGGTGGCGGAAGGACGGACCATAATGAAGCAGGAGGACACGATCTTGCTGCCCGGCTTGGTCTTGATGATCTGCAGGGCGGGACGGACGGTGTCAGCGGTGGAGTAGGTAGCGCCGCCCAGCAGAGCGTCGGCATAGCCCATCTTCACCAGCATGGTACCGAAGTAGTTGGCCTGAGACAGGGACTTGCGGCACTGCTCCTCGGTCATCTTGCCCTTGCGCAGCTCCACCATCAGGGCCACCATCTTGTCCATGTCAGCAAAGTTGGCGGGGTCCATGATCTCAGCGCCGCGGATGTTGAAGCCGGCCTCTTCGGCAGCCTTGGTGATCTCGTCGGCGTTGCCCACCAGAACGGGAGTCAGGAAGGTACCGGACAGCAGACGGGCGGAAGCCTCCAGGATACGGGGATCGGTGCCCTCGGTGAAGACGATCTTACGGGGATGCGCCTTCAGCTTTTTGATCAGAAATTCAAACATGTTGATTCCTCCAGTTTTTAATTCAGGGAACGGGGTTTCAATTCCACCCTTTATTATACACGGTCCGCAGCCGGGGTCAATAAAAAAAGTGACGAATTGGGGCGTGATTTTTTCCGATTTTTGCGTGTCAACTACGAAATTCGGCAAAAAAGCATCGTTAAAATACATAAAAATATGCCAAGAAGCCAGAAGTTGCTTGACGGGCGAATATAAAAGGGATAATATAAAGCGGTAACAATTTGTTACTTTTTATGGTTCACAAATTTTTAAAGGGCATCTGCCCGCGATACGATAGGAGCATTATGAGTCAAAACACCAAAAAGCCTTATGATCTGCCGGACTGGCCCGCAGAGGCGGAACAGACCCAGGAAGCGCCCAGACCCCGCAGAAAGCGGCGCGCTCCCGCTGAGCCCGAAGACCTCTGGGGCAAGCTCCGCTTCCGGGCTGGAAAGAAGGTCCGCTGGTTTGGCCGCCGCTGCCGCCGGGTCGTCCGGGAAGCTCAGGCCCATCGGTTCCCGGAGTCCAACCGGAAGCCTCTGCAATTCCTGCTGATGCTTTGGGGGCTGCTGCCCTCCGCCGCCAGCCGGCTGCGGGAGATCCTGCTGGGCCGCCGCAGAGAGCGGAACCTCCGCACCAGCAGATTCTCCGTCTGGTTTGAAAAGGAAAAGCGCCTCCACTCCCTGATGTTCCTGGGAGGAAGCTGTGCGCTGGCAGGCATTATCCTGTTCTGTTCCTTCTTCACCATCGGCACCACCGTCTCCTATGACGGGCAGGTGTTGGGACGGCTGGCTTCCAAATCGGAAGCCGAAACCGTCCGGAAGGATCTGGAAAGCATCACCTCCCGGACACTGGGAGAGACCTACACCATCGATGATTCCCTGCTGCAATACGATTCCGGCTGGATGCTCCGTCAGGACATTGAGGATAAGGCCGTATACGAGGACCAGCTTTCCGACGAGATCGGTCTTGTGACCTCTGCATACTGCCTGTATGTCAACGATGTGCGCATCGGCGCCACCCCCTACGAGGGCGCGTTGGAGGAACTGCTGGACCAGCTGCAGAAGGCGGCCTCCGATGAGGACACCATTTCCTGTGAATTTGCGGAGGATGTTGAGATCCGGCAGGAGTACGTTCCCACCAGTGAGATCATGAACCTGGGCTATATTGCGGAGCTGCTTTACAGCACCAAGACGGCCGAGGTCACTTACGAGGTGAAAAAGGGCGATACCTGGTCTCAGATCGCCGCCAAGAATGACATGACCTCCGCAGAGCTGCTGGCGCTGAACCCCGGCTACAACATCAATAAGCTCCAGATCGGCGAAGTGCTGACCCTGTCCGCCTCTGTCCCCTACCTGACCATGACTGTGGTAAAGCAGGAACGGTATCTGGATGATGTGTCCTACAACATTGAGTACACCGACAGCGCTGACCTCTATCAGGGCGACTATAAAGTGACCTCCAAGGGTGAATACGGCAAGGCGGACGTGATGGCTAAGGCCACCTACGTCAACGGCGAGGAAACGGAGCGGACCATTCTCTCCTCCGTGACCCTGAAAGAGCCCGTCACCGAGTACCGGCTCCGGGGCACCAAGGCCCGGCCCACCTGGATGCCTACCGGCAGCTTCCGCTGGCCCACCAGCGGTCGGATCAGCTCCTACTTCGGCGGGCGGAAATCCCCCGGCGGCATCGGTTCCACCAACCACAAGGGCATCGATATCGCCGTCCCCAGAGGGACACCCATCTACGCCGCCGACGGCGGCACGGTGACCTACTCCGGCTGGATGAGCGGCTACGGTTATCTGGTGCAGATCGACCACGGCAATGGCTACGTCACCCGGTACGGTCACAACTCCAGTCTCACCGTCAGCGTGGGACAGCACGTTTACAAGGGCCAGCAGGTGGCCCGGGCCGGCTCCACCGGCAACTCCACCGGCAACCACTGCCATTTTGAGGTGCGGTACAACGGCGTGGCGAAAAACCCGTTGAACTACCTGCCGTAACAAACTGCATTCCAGAAAAGGGAGGACTTTTGTCCTCCCTTTTTCTTGTGTTCCGGGAGCTTTTATGCTATGATATTTTAGTTAAGTTATGTGCTTTTTCTCCCGGCTTCAAGTGGATAAACACATAAGGCCGGGGCTCTGAAAGGAGTGCGAAATATGAAGTCCCTGAAGGTTTTAATGCTCAACGGCAGTCCCCATACCAACGGCAACACCGCCGTGGCCCTGCGGGAAATGGAAGCGATTTTCAAAGAGAATGGCGTCGATGTGGAAACGGTGGTCCTGGGAAACCGGGACATCCGGGGCTGCGTGGCCTGCGGCTCCTGTGCCAAGACCGGCAAGTGCGTCTTTGACGATGGAGTAAACGAGTTGGCCCCCAAGCTTCAGGAGGCCGACGGTCTGGTGATTGCCAGTCCGGTGTATTACGCCTCCGCCAACGCCACGCTGATTGCCTGTCTGGACCGGCTGTTTCACAGTACGTCCTTTGATAAGACCATGAAGGTTGGTGCCAGCGTAGCCTGCGCCCGGCGGGGCGGCTGCTCCGCCACCTTTGATGAGTTGAACAAGTATTTCACCATCTCCGGGATGCCGGTGGCCTCCAGTCAATACTGGAACAGTATTCATGGCCGGACGCCCGGTGAAGCGGAGCAGGACGGCGAGGGGCTTCAGACCATGCGGACTCTGGCCCGGAACATGACATTCCTGATGCGCAGCATCGCGCTGGGCAAGGAGCAGTTCGGTCTCCCGGAAAAGGAAGAGCGGATCGCCACTCATTTTATCAGATAACTTTAGGAGGATATACCATTTGAAGCGTGAAAATGTACTGGTGTCCGAGGACGCGCTGGCGCGTCAGCGGGAATTTGAAGCAAAGATCAAGGAAATGTTCAATGTCCGGGAAGCCCATCCCGTGGCCTGTGTGGACACCTTCGGCTGTCAGCAGAACGTGGCGGACGGCCAGAAGCTGATGGGGATGCTGGCGGACTGCGGTTTCACCTTCACGGAGGACCCCAAAGAGGCGGATCTGGTGATCCTGAACACCTGCGCCGTCCGGGAGCACGCGGAACAGCGGGTCTTCGGCAATTTAGGCATCCTCACCCACACGAAAAAGGAAAACCCGGAGCAGGTGATCTGCCTGTGCGGCTGCATGGCCCAGGAGGAGCGGGTCTCTCAGCGGGTGAAGGAATCCTACCGTCATGTGGATCTGGTGTTCGGCCCCCATGCCCTGTGGAAATTTCCAGAGCTTTTGTGGCAGGTCTACGAGACCCGGAAGCGGATCTTTGCCGTGGACAATGAGGACGGCACCATTGCCGAGGGCATCCCTGTGGTGCGGGAAAAGGGCGTGAAGGCATGGGTCAGCATCATGTACGGCTGCAACAACTTCTGCTCCTACTGTATCGTGCCCTATGTCCGGGGCCGGGAGCGCAGCCGTGATCCCCAATGCGTTTTGCAGGAGGTCCGGGAGCTGGTGGAGGCCGGGTACAAGGACATTACCCTCCTGGGCCAGAACGTCAACTCCTACGGCAACGACCTGGGGCTGGATTACCACTTTCCGGATCTGCTGGAGGACATCGACAAGATCCCCGGCGAGTACCTGATCCGCTTCATGTCCAGCCATCCCAAGGACGCCACCAACCGGCTCTTTGACGTGATGGCCAAATGCCCCCATGTGGCAAAGCAGCTGCACCTGCCCTTCCAGTCCGGCAATAACCGGGTGCTGAAGGAGATGAACCGCCGTTACACCCGGGAGAAATATTTAGAGGAAATTCGCTACGCCAAAAGCGTAATGCCCGGTCTGGTGCTGACCTCCGACGTCATCATCGGTTTCCCCGGTGAGACGGAGGCAGAAGCCATGGACACCGTTTCTCTGGTGGAGGAAGTGGGCTTCGACGCTTTGTTTACGTTTATCTACTCCCCCCGTCCCGGCACAAGGGCGGCAGCCATGCCGGACCCCGCCACCCGGGCCGAAAAGCAGAAGTGGTTCGATAAGCTCCTGGAAGTCCAGAATGCCAATTCCGCCAAGCTCCACGCCGCCTATGTGGGTAAGACCGTCCGGGTACTGGTGGACGGTGAGAGTGACGACGAGAACTTCCCCCTTGCCTCCCGCACCGAGGGCAACCGGCTGGTGCGGCTGAAGGGTGACAAGAGTCTGATCGGCAGCTTTATTGACGTAAAGATAACGGACAGCAACACCTGGGCGCTGTACGGCGAGCCGGTGTGATATTCCCTAAATAGGCTCTGCCTATTGGAATACACCCCCCATTCTCTTTTCCTCTTGCGGAAAAGAGAATGCGCCGTGTACGGTGGAAGAGAAAAGACGCTTTTGTCCAAACTTGCAGCAAGCGCAAGTTTGGGGAATGCGGTTCTCAACTGTTCTGTCCAAAGACTTATCAGTCCCTGCGTAGCACGGGCAGGGTGCGGAGCTTATCAAGTCTTGTACGCCGTGCTGATCGTCACATGAAGCCTCGGGGTGCAAATAGGACACCCTCTGCTTCTCTTTCCGCTGCCGCTCCTGCTCATTTGCAGAGCAGGGCAGTGCGTAGCGAAGCCGAACGCGCGGAAGGAGGAACCAGTGGAACACTGATGACGGAAATCCCCGGAGCGCCGTAGCGCGAGACAGGAAAAGCGAAGCAGTTCAAATGCGTCCTTGCATCCCGGCAACTTCCGCACCATCCGCCACGGGACGGCAGTCGGGGAAATCGCAGAAGAGCATAGCGTGCCCGAAGGCAAGGCCAAATCGGAGCAGGCACCGATTCGCCGCCCCCCCTTCAGCGCGGAGGGCCACTGCACCAGAGCGCATCCAGGCGCCTTTCTCTTTGGACCGTGCACGGCCCGTTTCTCTTTTGGCAAGACCGATAAGGGGTCCCGCCGCGCCCCGCACGGTGGGGAGAGGAGGAGCGCCCAAGCCCACGGAGTGGGCGCGGAAGTGCCCTTGGGGTGCAAGGGAGCGGGCGCAGTTTTCGCCGTACACGGAAACGGGGCTGAGCGGACTTTGCGACGACGACATGGGGGTGCATCCCGCTGGACAAGCCCTCCCTGGCCGGGGCGGCCCATTCACGCTCCGCGAATGCTTACGGATCCTCCCGCCACAGCGGCATGGACATGCACCGGGGTCCGCCCCGCCCGCGGGAGAGTTCTGCGCTGGGAATGGTGTGGAGCCGGATGCCCGCCTCCTCCAGGGCCCGGTTGGTGACATAGTTCCGGGAGTACACCACCACCTCGCCGGGGCCGATGGCCAGGGTATTGGAGCCGTCGCTCCACTGCTCCCGGGCGGCGTCGATCTCGCTGCCCTGGCCGCAGGGGATCAGTGTCACCTTATCCAGCTCCAGGTGCTCCTTCAGGATGTCCTCCAGCCGGCCGTCCTCCTGACGGATTTTCATCTTCCGGTTTTCGTCCAGCTCCATGACGAACACCGTAATCTGCTGGAGGATGTTGGGATGGACGGTGAACTTGTCCCGGTCCACCATGGTGAACACCGTATCCAGGTGCATGAAGGACCGGCTCTTGGGAATGTCAAAGGCCAGCAGCTTGCGGAAGGTCTTGCTCTCGGAGAGCACCGTCTCCGCCAAGGCGTCGATGGAGTCCTCCTCCGTCCGCTGAGAGATGCCCACCGCCAGCACCTGAGGGGACAGGATCAGGATATCGCCCCCCTCCAGGGAGGAGGTCTCGCCCCGGTCGTACCACCTGGGGGCGTTGCGGTAGTCCGGGTGGTGCTCGAAAATGAACTTGCCGAACAGGGTCTCCCGGTTTCTCGTGGCGGTGTGCATTTTGTGGATGGACACGCCGGTACCGATGGTGGCGAAGGGGTCCCGGGTAAAATAGAGGTTGGGCAGGGGATCTACGGCGAAGGGGTAATCATCCCCGGCGGCAGAGAGATAGTCCCCCAGCCGGGCGCTGTTTGCCCGGAGCTGGGACTTGCGGACGCCCGCCATCATGGCAGACACCATCTCCTTGTCCGGCAGGGCAGAGAGGAAGTCCTCCAGGCTCTCCCGGAGCCGGTCGTCCTTGACGCCGGACTCCTCCAGGAACTGGCGGATCAAGTCGGCCCGCACGTCGGCGTCCGTGATGGACTCCGCCACCAGATCCCGCAGGTAGACCACCTCCACTCCTTGCTGCCGGAGGCAGTCGGCAAAGGCGTCGTGCTCCCGCTGGGCCTCCTTCAGATAGGGGATGTCATCAAAGAGCAGCCGCTCCAAATACTCCGGCATCAGATTTTCCAGCTCACCGCCAGGGCGGTGGAGAAGGACCTTTTTCAGCCGCCCGATCTCGGAGGTATTATGGATTCCTGTTTCCATACCATCACTCCTTTTCGCAATACGCCATTAGGATTTCTGCTTTTTCCGATTTCATGCGTTCCGATATAAAAATGTTGCGATGGCGGAAAAAGCGCGGTATGATAGGAAATTGGAAGGATGTGGTCTTATGAAACGCTGCGTCATCATTGGCGGCGCCGATATTCACAATTATGACCGGGTGCGGAGCTATCTTCGCCCGGAGGATTTCTGTATTTACTGCGACAGCGGGCTTTACCATCAGGAGCGGCTATGCGCCTATCCCGACCTCATTGTCGGGGACTTTGACTCCCATCCAAAGCCCGAAAGCACGGCGGAGACCATTGTCCTGCCTACGGTAAAGGACGATACCGAGACGGTGTTCGCCGTGAAGGAGGCGCTGCGCCGGGGCTTTGAGGATTTTTTGCTGGTGGGCGTTTCCGGCGGGCGCATGGACCACACACTGGTGAATATCTATCTGCTGGTCATGCTGCAAAACGCTGGCAAATCCGCCGTGCTGGTGGACGATTTTTCCGAAATGCGGATGGTGGGCGCGGAGCCAGCGGAAATTCCCGACAGCTTCCCCTACTACTCTCTGGTGAACATCACCGGTACGGCCCGGGGCGTCACGGAGACCGGCTGCAAATATCCGCTCCGGGACGCGGAGATCACCAGCGAGTACCAGTACGGCACCAGTAATGAGGTGCTGCCGGGGCAGACCGCCGCGGTCTCCGTGAAGGAGGGTTCCCTGCTGCTCATCAAGGTTTTCCCCAAGGACGCCTGAACGCAGAGTGAAAGCCTCCCGGAAATGTTATTTCAAATTTCTGATTGAAGCTGCAAGAAATACGGCAGCGGAGTTAAAAGCTCCGCTGCCGCATATTCGATTTCTATATTGACCGTAATTCCACTAACAAGCCGGATATTGCTGATTCTAAATCTTTTTCTATTTCTTTTTTATTTCCTTTATTAACTCTACTACAATATAAACCAAATACCCCAAAAATATTATGCTCACAGGGATGATTACAAAATAGAGAAAAAAACTTCCAACAAAGCTATGTATCGCAGCCGCAATTATGCTCCCCACGCTTACTCCCTCCCTATTCGCTTACTGCATTCAATTTGTTTTCCCGCCCAAATGTAAAAATACATTTCCCATATAACAAATCTGCAAATTCTGATCTCCTGACATCTTATCATATCCCATTTCCCGCCGCAAGGCTTTGCCGCCGCCGTGCATAAAAAGCGCACCTCCGAAAATCGGAGGGGCGCTTTGGCTTTTTGCAATGACGCGGCGCTCCGCAGCTTAATCAGCGGAACAGCTTGGAGATGGAGATCTCCTGATAGGTGCGCTCGATGGCATCGGAGAACATGGGGGCCACCGTCAGGTACTTGATGCGGGCGCGCTTCGCCTCGGGATGGGCGGGAATGGTATCCAGCAGAGCCAGCTCCTCGATGTTGCTGGCCTCCAGACGGTCGATAGCGGGGCCGGAGAGAACGCCATGGCTGGCGCAGGCGTAGACCTTATTGGCGCCGCCCACCTCCACAATGGCCTTGGCGGCGTTGCACAGGGAGCCTGCGGTATCCACCATATCGTCAAAGAGCACGCAGTCCTTGCCCTTGACGTCGCCGATGACGTTCATGACCTCGCACTGGTTGGCCTTCTGGCGGCGCTTGTCGACGATAGCCAGACCCATGTGCAGCTTCTGGGCAAACGTGCG